>Ga0056132_1000367_pt1 | contig 11040 bp, 5 predicted proteins | sample WorMetLIZISLAND2_3_FD_71119 | JGI IMG/M metagenome (GOLD analysis project Ga0056132, IMG submission 71119) | Marine gutless worms symbiont microbial communities from Max Planck institute for Marine Microbiology, Germany - Olavius clavatus LIZARD... ...
TCCGTGTGGATCGTTTGGGCGCACTATGCAGTAGATGATTATGTTATAATATGGTCTAATTTGGACAAGAACTGACGGAGAAGAAGCATTTTGAAAGGTGTTATGACGTCATAGGGTCACATGACGTCATCGGTGACGTCACCATTCGGTAGCCCCCCATCACTTTGCTATAGGCTCCCCATAGTAACTTACCCCCTAGCTGCTTTGGTTTCCGAGATATTTGACCTCAAAGTTGCGGACAAACACACACAACCAGAATTCCACGTCGACTGACAATAAGGGTCCGCTAAAGCTGAGCGCTCGCGAACCAACAAACCACAGTTTTTAAGAACAGTAGTACGGTGTTAAGAGGCACAGGTCTGCAAAAAGTGCCGATTTATTTTAAAGCAGATGTGATGTTTTAGACGATTTGTAATGTTGGTTGTGTTGGCTGTACTGACAGTGTACTGACAGAAGCCGGCATTTTGCCACATTTAGCATCACACGTTGTATATGATGCCAAGAAGCTTGAGATCCTGACGGAAGTGTGCTGGGTTCTGACCTACCTGACTGCATCGTATGTATTGTTCAGTATTGTTAAGTTGTTGTTGTTGTTAAGATAGTCCAGCAGGTCTTCTGTTCTCATCAGTAGTCTTGAGTGATCCAGGTTTAGTTAAGTACCCGTCAGTGCTTTGGAGCTGTTGGTTTGGCAACAGTGGGGCATCTTGCCAGAAAAATGCTGCTCCAACCCTTTCTCTTCTCTGAACCGGTCATACTTAACAATGCATCGGACTAACAGTCTGTCGGACTATTGGGCTAATGGACTAGGGTTAGGGTTAGTATTCCGTTAGCCCGATTGTCCGATGCATTGTTAAGTGTGGCCCTCTGGGAACCTATATCATTAAACATATGGAATAGCTTGCCAGTGCATGTTGTTAATCAGTCAGTAGTTTTAAGAATAACTTAGATTTTAGTGTACTATAAGCTCAGGCAATAGTTTTAAGAATAACTTAGATTTATTTTGGAGTGATTAATCAAGAAGTGTACTGTAATTTTAGATGTGATGTTACCGGAAACAGAAGTTTGAGTCGGAATTGATTAGTGATTGTATCAAAGTATGTTATGAGGAGGTGGATATAGAGGCTTTAAAGCCTGCGTCTTCGATACCAATACGATACAATATATCAGAATGATTGGTAAATGAAGAAGTAGAAGCATCGGCAGTGTGTTACATGCATTTCATTAAATTCTGATTTGTGAGTCTTGGACTATTGTTCCTTCTTCTCTTTATCAGATTTGGCAAGGAGTCCGTCCCACACGCTGTTCCCAAAAGTCGTCCTGAATGGTCGTCAGGATAAAATATAAGAAATGTGTTTTAGCAAGCTGCTGACAGGTTATGCAAGTGCAGATGCTTCTCTTAATTTAATTTTAATGTAACGATAGAAAATCGTTTTCAGTGTAACTTGAAGAATAGTAGTAATAATCTCGTTTGCAGAGAATGCAGTTGTGTGTCTGTAATAAACTTGAACGTAACTAATGTCAATGAAAAATGAGGATAATAAACTGGAAAAACGTTTAAAATGGTGGAGTGTGTTGACTTTGCATGGGTTGTTATTTTTCTCTCTGTCATATTTGGGTGTTTGTAATAATGTGTGGAGTTTTGTGTTTTGATGTCCAGTGGAACGCATGAGAAGCCTGTGCTGGAAGCTGGAATCTTGGAAAAACTGATTGATGCAGTCATTGAGATGGCTGAGAAAGACGAAGACAACGTCTCGGTAATCACAGTCTTGATCATAACCATGATACTAAGAGTCTGAGCTCAGGTTGCTAAAATGCATCATTTTCCGTTTCAGTACTGAATAACTGCACACTAATTCAGTATTCAAACCCCCAATTGGTGATTTTTAATAAGTGACAAAATTTTATAATTGCACGTAAATTTGCTGTCACTCATCATTACTGTATGTGAACATTTCTGAGATGATGAACAGTTAAGATAAACCCAACTGTTTGTCATTGTTGAATGATATGACAAGTCTGCAACGGTGTTATTGGCATGGAGTAACTGTACCCCAGACTTGCAAAAGCCACGTTTCCACACAGTACAAATTCAACTTTTGGGTAGTTGACAGTTGTAAATCTGCCACATATCCCGGCTAATTTGCTCCAAGATGCTCTAAAATGTTTTGGCTAATAAGTCCTCCCCATACGCCCATTTATCCCCACTCATCAACGTCATCATGTCTTGTTCCTCTCAGTTTCGTTTGACACATTTTCTCCCTGGAGAATTGTCGTGGCTCTTTCGCTGGAAGTCCTTCAAATAGCTGTACCTGGCTAACTGCTGTATCGTCTGCTAATGTAGTTTTTCGCAGTCATTTTTGTCACAGTACAGTCACAAGACTACTCTCTCTGGATGAACTTTCCATTGCAGTGCTCCTAATGCCTGAAACTCTCTGCCGAACAGTGTGACAACTGCTGACTTAGTGGCATTTTTTTAAAATCTAGGCTAAAGACTCATCTGTTTAATCAGACATTTAAATGTTACACCCACATCCAGCTTAAGCTGTCTACAATGCCCCAGTGCCTCTGAAATTACGACCATATGGCACTTTATAAATTTTATTATTATTATCATTAACTATCAAGTAGTAATGTGTATTAATTTCTGGTCAGGTGTTGACTCCAATGCTGCGATGTCTCGGCAACATTATCTGTAGTGGGCTTGATGAGACGGCTGCCGCGGCGTGTGAGAAGAAAGCTCTCTTTCCTGCTCTTGGGCGACTTCTTGCTTCTGAACATCAACACATCCGTAAAGAATGCTTGTGGGTGCTCTCCAACATCACCGGTACTGTTAACCTTATTAAATGACAAAACAGAACTTAATAGTGCACCATAAAATGATAGTAGCAATGACAAATATATAGAACACAATAGAAAATAATAAAGCCAGCATCATTAAGTTGGTTATACTAGTACTTTATAGTACATTTATTTTATTTTGTGCCAGTGTAGGTATACTGTACTAATGACTGACAACCAAGAGTAATAGCAGCAGCAGCATAATGTGTATTGTGTATTGATGTTTTGCAGCCATTACAGAAGCTTGTAGTGAGGTAGTAGATGCGGGTTTACTTACATCACTGCTGAAACTGCTGTCTACAACGTTTGACATCAAGAAAGAGGTTTGTTGTTGTATCAAGCCAGTTTGTGATGCTGCCAGAAATTGTGTCGGGTGAAAGTGGAACTGCTATTTAAACTGAGTCGGTGCTGAATCCTGTGATTGTTTAAAAAAGATACATTCAAAGAAATATCTAGTGAGATAAGATCTTTAAGATTGAGAAGACGTACTTTCTCTGTCTATATTTCACCAATAAAAAACATGGTAGTATGACAGCAAGAAATGTTCACAAGACCGAAGGATGCAAACACATTAATGTGCACAAAATGTTTCTCTATTAGACACTAGAACCATAGCTGGTGTAGTGCATGTTTCTTTCTACCATAGATTCTTTGTGCCTTGGCTGGATTGGTACATTATAATGGAAATGCTAATACTAGGTCTAATTGTAATGCCACAAACAATAGGGAAGAAAGAATTTCAAAATTTATTAATTCTAGTTGGCAGCAATTCAAAGGTCTTGGTGTGGCACAGTCAGTCTGTCAGTGACGAGTCACGTATGTCAGACAGCAGACAGTGCAAGCATGACATTTTACACAACAAACTGTGCCTGAAGAGTCACTCAGTCATCTGAGCATGTCGTGACTCGAGTGTGGCCAGTCCAGCCATGATCAGTGACAGTATTTGTCATTCTAGTGTTTGGTGTTACGGGGTGATTATGTATTACTGTGTTATATTTGGGATAAATTTTCAAGCTCACTCAGTCTTTTTGTAAATTCTTTTTATTGGTTTTTTTGGTGTATATTTGTACTGTATTATTGTATTGTATGTCTGCTTCTCCTAGTCTATTATTTTATCATGCATTTCTGCTTTTTTATCTTTGTATTTTTATGTGTATTTTATGTACATATTTGTATCAGCTGCCATTTTGGCATCATAAACGATGATGATGATGATGATATGATGCTGTGTGTCCAGGCAGCATATACGATGTGCAACATTGCGGCGCATGGTGACAGTTTCTGTGCGCTGTTACTCGATGAAGGTGCATTCAAGGAGTTCATACCTCTCTTCAGATCAACGGACACCGACACTGTTCATTATGCTTTGTCATTCTGTGAAATGCTGCTTCACAGCTCATCCACTGTAAGTTTGCTCTGTTACTTCTATGCTGCTTCTTGTTCTTCTTCTTTGACGAAACAGTTTGAAATAGTAGTACTACTAGGTAAAGTAGAATAAACCGTACATTTATATGGCACATTCTTCAATAATCTCGAATGTATTGCATTTGGTAGACGTCAGTCACAGAAAAACATGTCTGTAACTGAAGTCTGAAGACACTGAGACTCAGTGCCCAGTCACAAAGGTTGTGGTGATGGTGGTGTTGGTGGTAGTGGTAGTAGTAGTAGTAGGAGCAGTAGGAGCATGAGTGGATGTTTGTGAGTCTGGTTCTTTCTGCTATCTGAACATTTTAATAACAACACTTCATCACTGTATAGAGTCTAATTCAGCGTCAGTATTCTGTGCAGGCTGTAAAACTATTTGAGGAAAGTGGAGGATTGGTCGGCCTTGAAACCCTTGAATACGCCAATAATGAGCCGCTACGTCAGCAGGCCGACAACATTCTGGATACATACTTCTACAAGGATGAAGAAAACGGAACGGTCGGTATTATCTGCTCTGTTGTTGTCTAGGTCGACTCAGAGACCTAATAGAGCCGGTCTGATGTATGACATACTATCGTGCAAATTTCACTCGAATCGGAAGAACTTTTGCGGACGGACGTACGGATCCGTCCGCAAAAGTTCTTCCGATTCGAGTGAAATTTGGTGTGCGTAGAGGTCAATGACTGATGCACAGTAGTACCCGGTATGTCATATAACCCCATTCAAGGTTAGGGTCGAGGTCACCAGAGCTTGAAAGTTGGAAATTCTTCAATATTAAAAATTTTTCTCCACCACCATTTGCAATAGGAGCTGGCAAGTGACTGCTGATTCTTAAACTAGAGCAAAATGTCAAAATTCTCTCTGATCGGATTTTTGTTGTGTCACACGACTTTGAACTTCGAAGACAATTCAGATGTGACTTGTGACCTTCAAAATTTTTCCTCATCTGATCTCAGTGAAATATGGCATGTCATATAGGTTGATAAGTGATGTGCGATGGTATGTCATGTAACCCAATCCAAGGTCAAGTTAGAAAGTTTGAAATTTTTCGTTTTCAAAACTAAAGTATGAGGAGTCGATCATCACTCCCACATGGGGCTTACTTTTTGTTGTTGTATTCCGGGTAACCTTTTGTCTGGAATACGTGGAATGTGAATGAATTGACCAAAATTCAGGGAAGTGTATGGGAAAACTGTTGTCAGGGAAAACTGTTTATTGTTAACTTCACGTTTGGGTTAACACCATTGTTTAGTAGCAGCATGGTGGCATGATACTTTTGATGATGTATTTGTTGCAGTGTATTGCATTGTGTTATTGTAGTGTTATTATTGTTACGTTTCATTATCATACGATTATATGTACAGCCCTATCAGCCCTGATACTTCGCTTGCAGAGGGCAGATATAAATAGCAAGTGACCAATATCATTAGTCATGGTGGAAATTTTCAGGGATGATATCAGTGCAAACGAGTCTATTTGACGGTAGCTTACCTTGGAATTTTCATGTCGTGTATCATCGACCGATGTCCCTGATTGGTTGTTGCATCTAGCGTGGTAGCAAGAGTGCTGTATAAACACCGCAGCAGATGCATAACTTTGACGAAAGTGTTATGAATAAATGTCGTCAGTCTTCTGCCATTCCGCAAAATTACTTTCAGCATATTCAGGCTTGATATATGGTCCGATATGGAAACAGCCTTGTGATGAGATAACCTCTAATTATCATACTGCTGGTATGTATTATGTTGCTAACCACAACATAGGGGGGGGGGAGTGCAATGAAGAGTCAGGGTAATTTCTGGTCATGTTACATTGTTTGAAGAGTGGTCACCATGTTTGTTTAAAGCATTTCAGTGTTGTTGGTTGGTTAATGGAAGTAGCATCTGGCTTGTCTGAAGTACTGTTCCAGCACAGGTAAATATGGAAAATGGCTGCTAAATGGTTGTGTGTTCTGTATGTAATCAGGAAGAATCAAATGACGTCAATGTTGTCCCATGTGACGGTCATGAATAAAGATGGCATCACATGCTGGCTTCGTTTGGAAGGTACTTACCATGAGTGACATTTATGCACTGGCTGTAAATATGTCTTGCATTATACAGGCATGCTTTTGGTTCATTTACTGTATTAATTAAAGATTTGCTTGCAGAAGGAAATGTTAGTATCTAACAATAGTAACAGCAGTGAACCAGGCTAAAACTCCTGTTTTCGGACTGTATGCGGCAGCATCTGTGAGTGTCTATCAATGAGACTGTAGAGCTGAAATATTACTAGTACTGCTGGTGCTGGTAGCAATAATGATGATGCTTTGTTACTGTTGGTTGGGTGACAGGAATGGCCTCGTCTACTTCATTTGCATCTGGTGCCTTCTCCGTTGCTGGTGCTGCTGTTTGAGATCAACTGTCTGTTAATAGTAGAACTGCTATCCGTCTAAGTACATTTAAATCTAGGCTTAAAACTAAACTGTTCTTTTCATCCTACCCCAACTAGGACAGTTATGCACTGTCAGAATGCTTCTGATTCACACCCATGACAGTGGTGCCGTATCAAATTGTTTTAGGTTTAAATTTACTAGATTCAAAACCTGCCGTGGCAGTCTACAAGGATTCTTCCTGCATCCGTCTAACCTGGGTTGAGTAAAGGTTAAAAAAGGTAAAGGTACTGTATAGCCGTTAATGGAAGTATTCCATGTCACAGCTACATAGTGTCACTTGCCATATCGGATCACACAGTGTTACCTGCTACCCGACACAAGTGAACACATCCCGCCTTAACCCCAGCCATGCAGGCCAGTACTCGATTTACCTACCCCGGAGGGATGGAAGGCTGAGTTGACCTAGTTGACTTGATAGTGCCCCGGCCGGGAGTCGAACTGAGTATAGAGCAGTAGGCTGGTTTGACTGAAATCAAAAGTCTCAGCAGTAATGCCTGTAGTGCTGTAGTTTCTGTGTTGATCTCACGATCAGGGCTGCTGTTTTGTAGACTCGTTGGAGCTGCAGCCTGTGAAGCCATCACCATCTGTAATTGTCCAGGGAAGTGTGTGTGTGACACTGACAGTATCATGAGACTTTTATACTCCACTGATTATGCAACGTGACATGCAATACTGCGATCTCTTTGCTAGTTCACAAGGAGATTTGTTTGAACTGACGTTGCCATTATTAATGAACACGTTGATGAACTATTTTACCAGAGCACTGGCAGATCCAGGTATGGGCGGACCGGGCGCTCCCTTTGACGAAAAATAGTGATTAGTGATTGGTCGTGGCTGCAAGAAGCAGTCTGCCTTGGACACAGGATGAGTATATCATTTAAATCCCATTGAAATCTTTAACTGTTGGCTCTTCTTTTGTATGTAAATGGACAAAAAGCTTTCAATGAAGCTCCATCTGTCCCTCTACCTTGCCGAGGGCTCTGACCTCAGACCCCCGCTATAGGCTCTTTCTCTGAGGCTAATCCTGGATCCGCCACTGTACCATAGACGTATGATTTCACAATGTAGCACCTCTGACAGTGTTGCAGTAATCTGTCCCAGGTCTCTGTGTATTGCCTCGTCATTGTTGCTCAGTGTGTTTTCTACCAATAGACCCTTTTCATAATTTATGCACGCATGAGCATAACCGTTTCCATCAGACAAAAATGATAGGCGTATTGTAAACAAAGATAGTCCAAAAACGTTTCTTAGTGAACGACTTACTATTTACATATTCGCCAAGAATACTTTAACTCGACAAATTTGAACAATATTGTCTTTTTTTAGTTTTTGCAGATCACTATATCGATACATAACAACTGTTTTCATTTTTTGCCCGACGGAAGCAGCTAATTTGCATATTAGATGAAAATCTCCTATTGATTGATTGATTCTCGGGTTTTATAAAATGTCGTTAAGTCTTGCCATCGTGCAGTTTTGTATCGTTCACCACTCTGTTAATTTCCGGGTTTACCTTGTAGTTCAAGTAGTGGTATGCTCTGGCCAACTGAAAACTGGGACATACTTATGTAGCTACCATGTGTCAATGCAGCCGTCATAATTTTTATTATGAGTCTGCGTGAAACATAAGTGTGTAACTTTACTGAACTGATGCTCACTTTTTGTGAGTGCAGAGGCAACGTCGTCGGCAAGATATCTGTTGGGGGTGTTCACTTTTCTGTGCATTGCAGTTGCATATTAATTAAGTAAGATAGCGAGAATACAGTATTTAAAGTTGTGGGTTCGAAAATTTCTGCCCGGAAATGTAATCCAATCTTCCGAAGTTTTTTAAGATTTCCTAACAGTACACTATGTATGAAGCCCACTGTTTGATAAAACATGCATATTTTAAGTTATTTATGCTGAAAAATGGGGCAAAATGGCTGCTGTTATTGTCATGGTTATTGGTTAATTGTTATGTCTCGGTTGCCTGCACTGTGCAGGCTGTGTGTGCATATTCCCATTGATCCATGCTGATTACAAGGTTGTCGCTAATATTTCCGGAAATTTTACAACCGTAAGTAAGTAACACGAATGATTATGATAATAATATAGTCCCTTGTGTGTCTGCTGTGTCTTTAGTTTGAATTGTTTTGTATTGTTTTTAGTACATTGAGCAGTTGTGCTCAATAAAATGTCTTTGTTGATGATGGCCACAGATGTGCATCTGACATGTTTTATGTCATAAATTTCATCGGACTGTTGCAGTAGTTTGTAGAAGTGTTTCTTATATGTTTTCGAATCATTAATGTGAGCGTATGAATTAGTCTCTGAAAAATGCATTATGATATAATACTGGAGTTGGCAAATAATCTATAGAAGGGTTGTCCAGAAAGTTTTCTATCAAATAACTGATAACTATGCAAATGCAGTGCAGTTATTTCAATAATTTCGGCGCTTTGACGCTGTGGATTGGGTGACATGAAGAGCACCTGCTCTGTAGAAACCGGTATTGGCAATTCTCAAAAGTTCACATTTGTGATTTTTGGATTGAACCCACCCCCTCGAGTAGTAGCGGTTATTTCTGTAAATAAAATCCTGGCACTGCTGTTAACTTTCTTCATTTTTTCAGCAGTTCTGTTCTGTGTAATGGAGAGATCTGTCACTGCATCCTATACTTACGTTATGATCGTAACTGGAGGTTAAGCCGAAATTCTTGCATACAACCCTCATATGATCGTGGCTCCATGTATTCAGTATGCTAGTTATTCATGTAGTTTTGGTGATGAGTTTCATGTGGCAACAGAGTATTGACGAGCTGTATCTGCTGGCGTTACATCTATCATGTTCTGTATCAGATTTTAATTGGATTGTTACAGTAGTTTTTTTTATTGTTTTGTGTAACAAAGTGGCAGTTTTACTTCATGCGTTGGTCTTGAATAACCCGTTACTCTGTGTTGGGCCAGGTTATTACTGGATGTGTAGCCGCCTACGGCCAACTAGGTAATCAGACACCCAGCTTAACTTTTCCTGGTCATCTCTATAATAGTTGTATTTCTGTTCGAGTTGTGCCACGATGTTTGGAGTCGGAAAACTAGAATGTTCGGGCTGTCAGATAGTGATACTATATATTTATAGGCGTAATAAACGAAAAGAGTCGGAAATATTCATAACTTATACATTTGCTTATGTCTGTGATGGTGTCTAAATGAAATACAATATTTATGATTAAATGAAATACAATATTTATGCTTATTAAATGTAACCATTTTGGCACTACAGGTGATATGTGACAAAGAGACGGGCAGAGTAGAGTTTGCATGCAAATCATGCGCCATGGCGCGTTTAAGAACGTAGTAGGACCGGGACGTGGTGAGGCGCTGCTGTAAAATTCTAAAACGTTGTGATTTTCGTCCGTGCATGACGCCGTTTGAAGCAACGATGCCGCGAGAATCAAGAAATTCTTGAGATTAGCAGCTACTACAAGAAGTAACCACAACCGCAACTACAATAATCAAACCCATCTCCGATTTGGCACGGACTGTGACGGACATACCGCCGATACACCAGGATGACCGGACAGTTTCACTAGGCTGAATATTTCAAGTACTGTACAAGCTAGATTTTATGTCAAGGGGTGTAAAATGGTACATGGGTATTAAACGTTTCAGCCGATCTAAGAGGCAGCACCCTCGTTAGCCAACAAACGGTAATGTGCTTAGGCTTGAGGACACTTCTGGAAACAGTTTAGTCTGTGTGTAATTCATTTTACGTAATTAATAAATTATGGTACATTAGTGCGCTGCTCCCCCTCCCAAAAAAACGTATTTGCATTATTTATTGGGATTGGGAAGTCCTTGAAGCAATTGATCTGCCTGCTGTATACTAGCTGGATCGATGCAGAACATTAGGCCTATTGATGAGCGCACTCTGCAAGTATACGCCATCACCACGCCGTACAGGTTTATAAGCTTACTGTAACGTGTTAACATCATGGACCGGACCCAATCATAGCTTGTATAAGTTGTCGACAACTAATTTGAAATAAGAAAATAAATAAATGAATTTCGCCCGAACGAACGCCAATAATCTTGGCTATACAGATTAGTCCACTCCACAGAGGCAGCGGGAAAATGCCCCGTTACCCGAGCAACAATCGAGACAAAATGTATCATTTTGCTGCGGCTACAATTTCAACTGTTCTTGAACTTCTTCACGGCCGCGGCTCCACACCGGATCCCCACTAAAGGCCTGTCTCCATTACGGCTGCGCGTTGCGTTGCGTGGCGAGCGATAGTCAGCGATAGCTATCGCTGCAATAATAAAAACACAGATTTCCAGCTTATTCAATGGTGACCATTTCCA
>Ga0056132_1000369_pt1 | contig 11032 bp, 6 predicted proteins | sample WorMetLIZISLAND2_3_FD_71119 | JGI IMG/M metagenome (GOLD analysis project Ga0056132, IMG submission 71119) | Marine gutless worms symbiont microbial communities from Max Planck institute for Marine Microbiology, Germany - Olavius clavatus LIZARD... ...
GTCACTGTAGATGCATTTAGTTGGCAGTTATGTGTTGGTCTCAATTAACGAAGTTACTCTATGTAGGTCCGGATGGGTGACCATCTGCAGGCAGGTAAACCATCTCAGCATGTAACAGCCACCGAGATTGACAAAAAATTGTGTTATCTATATTTTACTTTTTCGTTGTTAAACTGTTTGTAGGAGTTTACTGGCAAACTATGATTTTATTGTTGCTGCAACACTGCATCTGCTTTGTTTGAATTGGAAGGTATCTTCAGTTATTTTTAAAAATAATTAGTATTTTTTCTTTGTTTTTAAATGATGCAACACTGCAGATTGTCAGTCATAAATTGTAAATTGTTGTAAAATCTCTGGGTTAAATCTCTTCTGAATCAGGGATCAAAGTCATAAAAAATTCTTCAGGTGTTAACCGAAGCCATTACAGTCTAGCAGGCTAAGCTCCGGGTAAGTAAACAGCACGGCATATTTCGAAAAGTGATCGACTTTTGGCATCTGAAAATGAATTCAGCATAAATGTAGTGATATTCTGCAGAAATACAACCAACCAGCTGATCTTGTTGCAATGTAAGGATGTAATAATTACTTTTTATTTGTTTATAAACCGGAAGTTAAGCAGTTCAGTAGTAGCATCATAGATCACAATGGTCAACTGCCATTTGTCGAGCACTTTTGCACATCGATCCCTCATTAAATCTTTGCTTCATATTCAGCATGCTGAATTGTCTTGTAATCCAGTTAAAATTACCAGTTAGTCATGTATATATAATAATCATGTAATAATGATTTTTGTTTTCAAAATGACGAGTCACTATGCGGATACCATACAAATGAGAGAAGGGTCAGGAAGCGAGATAAGGAAGTGAGAAGAGATGTGATTTAAGACGACAGCAGATCATGGAGAGAGAGGGTAGCCTTGACACGTGACGGAAGACTGTTTCCACAGACATGTGGCAGAAATTACTAATTGATAGACGTTGATAGCATGTGTGAGTTGTCGTGTTGTGTGTTTTTCAGCCGTATGATCTTCCGTTTCTCTCAGAACTCAAGCTGTCAGAGTTTTACTATGCACTGACTACTGGTAGGTACACTGAGATCACTTGCTGCTTCTGTTGATAGTAAGTAAGTAAGTAAATAACTAATAAAATTCGGAATGGTGCAGTTTAGACAAAACAGTTACAATGTGCCACAATCTCAAAGCTGAAACAAATAAGTTTTATCAACTGCTTAAATTGTTCATAGCTGATGTCTGTTTGCTTAAGACCAGCTGGAAGCTGTTCCACAGCCTTTAGTGGGCCGGCAGCCACAAAACATTGGTCCCTAAAGTTGCTGACCACCTGGTGACATAAGTCTTTGAGTCGGCAGAGTGCAGGCTGACGACAACCTTCTTCAGATGACAGCTGACATTCAGTGGCCAGCCTGTATGAGTCTGTAATGTATATATGGGTCTTGTCAGTGAGTAGAATTTGAGAGACATTTGCCACTGTCTGTCGTTGTTTGATATCTTTAACAAACACTTCATTTGTGTAGGAGTTAACCAGTAATATTGTGTGATTGGTGCTGATTGTGGTGATTGGGATATCTGAGGGATGTGGTGCAATATGAGCAGATAGTGGGCTCTTAAAATCAGTGTTAATTCTGGTGAAAATTGTGAAATACCTTGAATTTCTTGCAAAGGTTTACTCCACTATCGCCAGTAATATTGTACATAGCTCAAAATTACGTCATATCTTTACTATGTGCTGCATAAATAAGTAACACTATATGCTTACTCGTATGGATTGCCTAAAGAGGGGTCCTGTGCAGAAGCAAACTTTTACGAGTGACGAGTGCAAGTCATACTCATTCAGTACTTGTATTAATGTGAACGGCTGCCATTGGAATACATGCAAACTTACGTTTACTAACCCCTGCATGGATACCAGCACTTGTACTCGTATCAGTGTGAATACTGCCTAACTAACAAAAGCCAAAAGTACTAGTAGTAAGTAAGTAAAATGTAGATTTGTATGGGGTGTATGCACTAGAGAGTATTGTGACGGTGGAGAACTGCACAGAGCAGTGTGATGATGCCGTGGAGCTGGAGACATACAATCAGTGCATGAAGTGGTTGGAAGAAGCAAAGAATGGATTCAGTTCATGGTACGACCGGCAGACAAAGAACAAACAGGTATAAATAACAACCTGCTGTACCAGAAATTCTTACAACTTGGATAGTTTTAAACAGTTCTTGGGAACAATAACAATTCTCTATAGCCACTACTAGTGTGGCAAGTGCATTACAAGTTATTTTTCTAATGTGCTGCGTTGATTGGACCTGCACTATAGTGTCTTAGCATTCAGTCGCTGCTAACACACAGACTTATGCTTAATTTCAATGATAGCAGAGATATTGCGAGGTTACTTAGTCCGATAAAACGCCAAAACTTAATTTGAGAATAAATCTCAGGTTATCCTCTGATCTCGGTATAGCTATTTGGAGGTTTAACCTGAGTTGATAAAACCAGGCATTAGAAAGGCACAGCAGTTGTACTGAGAATGTTGTACTGTATGGTCGTCAGGAGTCTGCTATGCTATAGTCACTGATACTTCAATCAATCAATCAATCACTATATGCTTATATTCAGTTGTCTTGCAGTAATTAAACGTGATATTTCATGTGATTCGTAGTTTGTAAGCATGAAAGTCATTACGTGAGTCTATATATAACAGCGTCTGTTTGTTTGTACAGCTTCAGGTGTTCATCGCTCGCTACTGTTCATTGCTGGAGGTATCGGTAACATGTGACAGTTGTGGAGCTCAGATTCCAGGGCCGAGATACCGCTGCTTGGACTGCGTGGACACCGATGTGTGTGGAGTATGCTTCAGTGGCGGAGTGATGTCATCGAGCAGTGAACATACCCCAGACCACAGCGTCATCTATATGACGTATGCCGTTTATCTCGCTCAGAATGCACCAAATAATAACAACAATAACAAGCCACTATAAACGTCATATGGTCACTTGATGTCGTCCGTCTTATGACAATTCAACTCACCTTAGGCTATTTCCTATATTCCTCAGTAGAAATCAGACCCGTAGCTTGCTTAGTCTTAGCCATGCCCCCTTTCGAAAATTTTTAAGAATAAATAATAATGATAATTATAATAATAATAAAAGGGCACTTGTAGTGCGCCAGTATACAGAAATGTTCAGTAGCGCAGTACAACGAATTAAACATGCAATAAAACAATGAAATCTAAAACGCAATGAGTGGGTGCTAGCAGTGTTAAAATGCAAGTCTAAAATTGTGGGTACCGGTAAGTCTGGACTGTCCCTGGAAACATGCTTGCCATATTTGGAGTTTGTAGCATTAGGCATTTCAGTAACGTTGCTGATTGACCGGCCTGCTGCACACTGACACAGAGACCGACACACATTGAATGAAAACATTATCTCTGCTATTCATTCAGTTCACTTGGCAAAGAGATAAATATGACTTCTCTCATGGGTTAGTGGTTCTTTTCTATGTGTGCCAGTACAAGTGCGGTTACACTTAATAATTCATCAGACTATCGGACTAACAGGCAATATTGGACTATGGGGTAGTGGATAATGGGCTAATGGACGAATGGGCTATGGTTAGAGTTAGGGCCGATATAGTCCGTTAGTCCGAAAGTCTGATGCATTAAGTGTAACCTGTACAAGTCAGCTATTATGGGTTAATTGTGCTTGTGTGTACATACAGGTACAAGTGTGATGGCTGTCATGGGTTAATCATCGGCACACGTGTGCACTGTGATGAATGTGATGACTTTGATCTATGTCTTTGCTGTCAGAATGCACTCCATTATCCTATCGGGTCAGTAATTAAAAATTATTCATATCTCTGGCATACACAGGAACTTGCATTTTCTTTTCATATGTGACTGTTAGATTAATGTATAACAACAGCAACAATGAAAACAACAATGTTATCCATCACGTTTGCTGCTTATGCGGTCATGACACATCATCATCATTATCGTAATCATTGGTAACTGTCTGCTGACAGGTATACCATCTCGGATGTACCCACATAGGTCAACTCAGCCTTCCATCCCTCCGGGGTGGGTTAATTGAGCACCCACCTGTCTGGCTGGAGATAGGCTGGACACGTTCGCTGGTGTCAGGTGGCAGGTAACAAGTGACATTGGCGAAATATCAATAATCTAATAAAATTATCTAATACATATACATTTCAAAATAGTACTCTACACTGTATTGTGGTATGATTGTAAATGGCTGTGTGAAGGAAACGGTTATTGAACTGTTATTATATTGGTGTTCGTTTTATTTTTACTTCATTGACTTCGATCGTTTTGTTTGTTTTTATTTACCTGTATCTCTTTTAGCCATCTGGTTACCATGTTTTCAGCAGGAAAATGGCGAAAAATTAGCAGGCTGGGTTGATCCAAGAAATCAAATCAAGTTGCTTACATGGTCTGAGCACAGCCAGGCCAAAAAGTGAATATACTCATTTTACTATCCCTGGTAGGATAGAAGGCTGAGTTAAGATGGAGGCTGCAGTAGAGTAATATGTTGTAAGTACTGATTCTGTCTGGAAGTGTGTGTTTTGTTGCTATTGTAGGCACAGTACATCACATGCGGTTACTGAATATCCTCCTCTACGGTGTAAGCTTCTACAATTTGATGTTCCTGTTTTATGTGTTGTATTTTTCTGCTTTTTTGCCATTTTTTAAAATCATTTTTGTGTTACTCGACATAAGTCTGTCATTGGATGTGAAGTGCTTCATGTTGTCTATCGTCAACATGCTGTTGGTTCTCCTGTGTTTTTCAAGTAAAAAAAGGTTAAAAGGTTAAAGGTATCAACGTTTATATACCGCCACCTACAGAGAAACCCTGACCAGGAATGGTTTACAAGTCGAAATGGCATACTGACTGGCAGTGACACTAGGTGACCTGAGGTTTTCTGCTTTCACTGTTTTAACACTGTTGGTTATGTGTTAGAAAGAGAATCCATAGACTAGAAACTGGCAGAACGCTGCTGCATATGTGCTGGCTGACGTCCCATATGCACTCAGCAGATGGTGGCATTTTTCTGCGTGAAATCATGGCATAACTGCCATCCTGAAAGTGTGACATCAAAGTTGAAAATCTGACTTCATCAGTCGATGCATGTTTACTTGTAAAGCAATCCTACCAAATTTCACCCCGATCCAATTCGAAATGACGGAATCATTGCCTTTTTGAAGATGTCGCCGTGACAAGAACCAGAAGAAGAAGATGAAGAAGCAAGATGAATAGAAATTTGAGATCAGTTCCTGATCTAAAAATACTGCAAATAGTGCTCACACATTTTGCAAGTGTTTCCTCAGAAACGTGTGGTAGATCAAGCCTAACCCATGCTTGTGATTTACGTGGAAGTAGCCTTGCAATAACTGAAATGTCTTTGATGGTCACAAAAAGTTGCTATTAGTGTTTTGTTCGTAAGTAAGTAAGTAACTAACTAAGAGTGCTTATACCCAGCGCCATTAAAACAAAGAAGTCACAATGCGCCGAGTCTCAGCGAACAAAAATGTCTTAAGTAGCCGCCTAAACTCGGTGAAGCAAATGTCTTGCTGTCGCAGTTCAGCAGGCAGACTGTTCCACAGCCAGTGTTTGTCACTGATTCTGATATATTACGACTTGTTTTGTGTACATGGCAATGTTATGTCATGATAGGGTGCATGACACGTGGTGCTAATTCACCGTTGAAGGCATACACACACCAGTATGCCTGGCTGCAGTATTCCTCTCTTGCTCTCACGGCTGCTGCGACCCTGTACTCTGAACACAATCACCCCGTTGATACTGCAGTCACAGACTCAGCAAGAGATCTCTATGAGACAAACATACAGACAACTATTAACTACTTCACACAACGTACCACGGCCGACTATCCACAACTTGGTCAGAATCTGCTGCTTTTTGTTGTCTTTCTGTCATATATGAGTACAAACGTACGATAGATGTTGTTTCATAGTCGCTTCGTTTTCACTCACCAGGTGGCAGCACTTTGTTGCGTGAAATGATGTAATGGCAGTTAGGTGTAATCACTCAGTAACCATTCTGCAAGTAATACCACTAAATAACATCGAATGAAGAAAGCTTTAGATTATGTTACTGATTATCAACTATAGTCAGATTGTAAGGACCCCTTTCAGAGCGCCATACAGGTTACCCAAAGATTTTTGCCATTTTAGATGTCTGAGGTACCATGTCGTCCTTACTAAGAGTTTTAAACTGGTAAGTTTTTTTTGTATTTATTGCAATAATAAATGGATGTCATTTTTATTGGCCTACCCGTATATACTGCCCAGTTGCCGAAGCTGTGTTCTGTGATTGTTATTATTATTATTTGTTGCTAGAATCTGTCTCGTCAAGCTCTGAGAAGCGACAACTGCTGCTGTTTCAGCGTCATTTTGAGGAGCGGATGATGGGGCTGCTGGGCGCTTTGATCCCAAACGTTAGCAAGGTAAAATGTGGGCTGATGTAGTTGTAACTGAAATACTTCTCATGTGCTGGTAACTTGTGTACTTGATAACTTACTTGAAGTTAGCTAGACATTATAGCTATTCGTGACACTTCGTCTCAGAGCTATGGGGTGTCACTTGCCATATAGGATCACACAGTGTTACCTGACACAAGTGAACACACCCCACCTTAACCTCACCCAGACAGGCCGGTACTCGATGTTTAGACTTGTAAATAAGTAAATATGCATGCTGACCACGATATGCATGCTGACCACGGCTATTCCAGGCAATGATCTATATCTATACCATATATTGTGTGCAGTACGAATAGCTACCGCAGCAACAGCTGAGCTTCTTGTTTACCATTTTACTTCAGAGCCTTGATGTCAGTTCATAATGATATACAATCAGTTTGAAGCTTTATCATCTATTAATGGTCTTGTGTATTTTCAGAGTGTGTTGGTGGCCAGCATTAGTGAGCGACTGGTGTCAGATGAATTTGTGGCATTGTTAATCAACATTCTAACGTATGTCTTTTTGTTGTCTCTATCACTGACTTCAATTGGCAGTATATGTACATTTTTATCTGGCAATATATGTACATTCTGACCTGGAGTATACGTAAATTTTTATCTAGCAGTATGTGTAAATTCTTAGCTAATTTGTTGTTTTGTTTTAACTGGCAATATGTGTAAATTTTTACCAGGGAGTGTATGTAAATTCTTAGCTGGCAGTATAATGTACATTTCTAGCTGGCAGATGTGTCAACTTACCTAGGAGTATACATAGTTTTTTTGTGTATTAAACTTTAGAGTAGTATGTGAGACATGTAGAAGAATGAGCATCAGGACATGGCACAGTGTTAATGTTAGGTGTTTACTGTGTTTATCAGTATTTGTGACAGATATAGACTTGTCCGTATTTTAATTTGTTTAATCTACCAGATTTTGTCGTAATTTTATCAAATGTTGTCAAGTTTTCCAAATTCTTTCATTTACACATTCAGCAGTAAAATGTGCATTGAAGTGGTCATTTAAGATCCCACCTCACCTTAAATGTTGTGCTACACTACCTTGTGAAATGTTTATGTCAGGTTTTAATTACTGCTATTTCACACAGCAGTTATCTTTTAGAGTGATTGGAAAGCTGACAGGTAGTTGACACATCATCGGTGATCAGCTCCATATAAAAACACGTGAAACGATGAGGGACATCTCTTCATGGCATCTTCTCATTATTTTAGCATTGGGTTAAAGGATCAGCAGCAGTGTTGTGTATTGTTAGTTGTTGTATAGAGTGTTGTTGTTGTTGTTGTTTTACAGATTGTTGTTGTTGTTGTTGTTGTTGTTGACTGTCAGAGATGATAACAGTGGTCAACACTTTGCGTTTGGAATCATCAAACTGCTGCTACTTTATATTCCTGATTGCATTCAGGTTTCTCCACCTGCTGTTATTTCTAGCTGCTAGTTTAACCTGACTGCATTAAGGTTACTCTCCTGAGTGTTATTTCCAGCTTCTATCCTATATTACTGATTGCACAACTATCAACTATTATCTCTGGCATCATTGATTCACTCCATTTCTTTCGAAAGAATGTCCATCCACTTCACATGTCACCATCTATGAGGCCCTTGACAGTCATCTGTAATTGTTTCATAATATCACAGTGAACACATTTATTACAACTTATTATAATTATTGCTGCATTCACGTTTTCACTTGCCATACTTTACGTTGTACCAGTAATTCTAATTTTAGTACGGATATGTGAGAAGTTTTAAGGCTGCATGAGATGTTAGAAAGAACATGTGTAAAGTGACATAAGACAGCAAGCTGCTACAAGGGCACTGTACAAAATTACAGTCAAAGAACGCATGTTGAAAGCTGAAAAAATCTTGAAACTATTAATGGTCATATTAATAAATGTCGTATTAACTATGACTGGCCATGTATGCAGGTTTTTGATGGAGTCTTACAAGGTAGCTTTGAATCCGAAGAATGCACCGATGCCTGCAGTAGTTCTGATGATATTACTGGCTATCATACAGTTCGTTTTCTGTTCAGCTTTGGTTCATCATGTTTTGAACGGTACCTACAGTACAGTTTGTTTCTCTACTTCGTACCAGCTGTGTAGTGATATGTGTGCTGCAAGCTTTTAGCATTCCTTATTGTCAGTCGCGTTGTTAATTAACTTGGCCAGCGATCTTTTGCTGTCGCTGGCTCCAAGTCTTGGAACAGTTTATCATCGGAGCTGAGATGTATTGCTGTGGACTCTTAGGCGTCGTCTGAAGGCAGAGCTGTTCTCTCGAGCTTATGGCATTTCTATTAACGTTTAGTTCAGGTGTTTTATGCCATGGGCTCGAGGGTGCGGTTCGGCCTTTTGGATGGCGCCTGAGTTGACTGCACTGCATCTCAGCTCGTTTACTTACGTTTTTTTTACCCCTTAGTTTTATAGTTTACTACTATATATTTTATCCTCGACTTAGAGTGTCTATGGTTCGTCACATTGTTAATCGTCTCCGTCCACTATTTGTAGGAGGTGGCATACAAATTCCCGTTGATTGATTGATTGATTGGATGTCTGTATGTGGCTATGTATGTAATGTATGAATGTCTGCATCTTTGAGGCTCAATATATCAGAAACTAAGTGAGATAGCAGGTTGTTTCCTGTTCTGAGCCTATAGAAAAGTGCACAAGGAGAGTCGAATGGTCACATTACCGATGACAGCACGTGATCCTATGACGTCATAATACCTTTAAAATGCTTCTCTTAGGGTTCATGTTGGAATTAGATGATCTTTTAACATAATGGGCTATGTTCCATAGGGTTCACACGAATAGTTGATCCAGGTGTTATGATGTCAGAGATGATGTTGTGAAAACTAAGCGAGATACGGGTTTGATTTCCATTGAGGACGTATAGGAAATCGTTTATGCTGAGTCGAATGGTCATGTGACCAATGACATCATGGGACCTATGTCATCATAATGTTGACAATAATAAAAATAATAATAATAATAAAAGGGCACTTGTAGTGCGCCAGTATACAAAAATGTCCGGCAGTACAATACAACGAATTAAACATGCAATAAAACGATGAAATCTAAAATGCAACAAGGGGCTAACAATATTAAAATGCAAGTCTAAAGTAGTGTGTGTTAAGATGTCGCTTGAATGAAAGTGTCTTTGCATATTACGTCACCTACATCCTTGATGCGCGGTGAATGTTGAGTAAATGATGAATCAAATCATTGTATTTAAGGTTTATACTGTAATGTGTATTACTGTCAGGGTGAAGTCTGACAGCTTGGAGTGGGCTGCGGCAGTTGCATCATTACTACGTCGTTTGTATGAACTGTTGACATGGCAACCAGTTATTACCGACAGACTCTCGAGACATATTGCTGCAGTCACTGTGAGAAGTGTTAAATTCTTTTAGCTTTTTTTATTTCCCATACATTACAACTGCTCTGTGAAGTATTGTTAGATCAGGAACTGGTCTCATCTTGTTGTCAATGTTCTTGTTCTTGTCCTTCTTGGGGCAACCTCTTCAGAAAAGCAGCTGTGACGTTATTTCATTAAAAAAGCCTGAGGCTCCGTCATTTCAAATCGGATCAGGATGAAGTTTGGCAGGAATGTTCTTTATGTAAGTACGCATTGGCTGACGGAGTTAGATTTTTGATTTGTCGTCATAATTTCAAAATGGCAGCCATGAAGTCACTTCACGTAGTGCTGCCACCTGGTGGGTGAAAATGAAGCATCTGTTGCATGAATGTGCGGCAGCGCCCGTCATTCCTGATCTATAGTACCGTACATTCGTGCTTGTTATTTTTTTTTTATTTGTGAGTGATAAAGTATTTTTATTAAGACAGTGAAAATGCAACACTGAAAGAGCTGTTTTGAAAAATTGAACATTTCACTAGGGTAGTAGGAAGCAGATTTGCCAGGACAACTTATCTTTCTCAAAGTCGGCTGGTATTTTGTTATTGCTGGACATTTTCATTATTCTGTTTTTGCGTGTACGTAATTTACTGTTTATTTTGTGCCGACTGTAAAAAAATAAAAATTCGTCATTTTTGTTGTGCCATGCTGTATAAGCAACACTTAATGCAATTGTGTGCAGGACAGTTCACAATGTCTGTTTGCATTCTACGTCGTTGCTGGATTTCCTGATGTAAGTTACTGATACTTTACTGATCCATACTGAACTGATATGTTTGTGAAGCTGTTGAATTATCATTATGCATGTGCAGTAGTAGACGCTTGTTTTTGGACCAGAATACTGCCAGTTTATTCAGTTTCAGTGTTGAATAATTTATTGTTTTATTTTTGTATGTCAAAATGATGTATATTCAAACGAATCTATATTCAAAATGATGAGTAATTTTTTGATTATTTTTGGTGATATTTTTGTCATATTTTAATATAGACTTATTTAGAGTTGACGCAGTGTTACGTTTGTTGTTAGGTTCCATCACTCGGTTCAGTAGTTCGTTATGTTGATGGCCAGGCAGAGCCACATGAAGGCATTA
>Ga0056132_1000370_pt1 | contig 11031 bp, 8 predicted proteins | sample WorMetLIZISLAND2_3_FD_71119 | JGI IMG/M metagenome (GOLD analysis project Ga0056132, IMG submission 71119) | Marine gutless worms symbiont microbial communities from Max Planck institute for Marine Microbiology, Germany - Olavius clavatus LIZARD... ...
GTACATAATGTTCTTTATCTCGGTGTAGTGCAAGCTTAAGTTAGACCCACTATTATGCTATTTTATAAACTCATTATCAGCTAACGACACCTATCGGCAAATATTCTATTGAAATGAGACAAGAAGCTCCTCTGGTGAAACCCCACGATGCAACATAAAGGCACCAAAATTTGGAAAGTGACACGCTACAAGTATATAAATTGCCATTTTGCACTTTAAATTACCCTAAGCTGTTAGACATCTTTCAGTTTTTTAGCAAAAAGGTTATAATTATGGTGTCAATATTTCTGATAGTACTGAAAGCAAAACTTGTGATCTATTGTGTATTTACTGGTTTTGATTACTTTGCCACCTAATTTTGTTTATTGACAGAATCCGGAAGCAATGAAGACATTGCAAGCTCATTACAAGATGATGAAGGGAAACCACTTAATGCCAGTGGCATGGCCAGTGTCATGGCAAAAATTCTGCACAAGAATGTTAACAGTTCTAAGTCTGTGATACTTGCGAAATGTAAGACTGATCGAGAGTTATCTCGTAGAAAGAAGGCTGAGAAAAGCAGTGACAATGTAGAACTTGAACCCATGAAAGAGCTGCAAACTACAAAAGTTCAGAGGGATTTTATCATAAAGGTTTGCATAAGTTCATATTTTGGATTCGTCATTGTTCTCTGCCTTCGATGCTTTTGTGCTGTTGTTTGAGCGGCAGAAAGGGCATCTGGCCTGTTAAAACGTATGCTTCAAAATCCCTTGGGATGCCAGTTAATGTAACCCTAATTCAAACAGAACAACACAACAACATAGCACAACAACAGAAGGGTTGAAGAATGTCATCCTGTGTGAGGATGTTCTGGATAAGAATGACTGGAGACTGGAGGATCGAGGGGCCAACTGTCTAACCCAGGTTTACCTGGAAAATTGCCATTAAAATGGTGTATGTGTGTCTGTTTTTTACATTTTTCCTTTGTGGCTTTTGTGCTTTTATTTAGCTTTTTGCATGGAGTTGGTGTAAGTTTTGTTTTGAGACATTGGTTTTGTATTGTAGTGTTTGACATGCTGGGTTTCTGTCCATAGAACTGACATAAAAATGCAATTTCTACTGTTGCATTATCTTGTACAGAAACGTCACTGGGAAGAATTAGGCCATGTCAAGCCAAGCATTCTGGACCGAGATCGAGAAAGGAACCTGCAACGAATAGCAACCAAGTAATGTAACCATGTTAACTGATGTTCAACTATTTGTCATTTGCAGTGGTTGGCAATTAACATAGGCGTATGAACTGAAGGGTTGAGTCAGACAAAGCAATTTTTCAGGCAATTGCTAAATTTTTGGGCAGCAGCCAGCAGTGAAAAAATGAAGAAAAAATAGATATCTTTGTATTTATATAAACACAAAATGGAATTCATTCTTGCCAGCAAGGTAAAGTGTCCAAACTTGGATTTTTTTTGCTAATTATTGGGCAAAGCAGTTTTTCTGTTATGTACAGTGTAAACAGTTTCAGTTCATTGATATCTTGCTACATGTATTTGGTAAGGTTGGATGAGCAGCTTTTTCAGGCACCGTCGAAATATTTTTCGGACAAAGGTGGCTCAGCCTCCCCTATAAAAATTGACACGTATGCGGCTAAGTTAACTAAAATATTTTAGTTAAACTGTACTGTTTTCATCTAACAATTAGTTGATCTTTTCGTTACTAACTGCTGTGTGAAAATAGTTAACAAAATTGTATTGATGCATTATCTTCTACAGAAATTCATTTGGGAAGAATTCGTCCATATCAAGCCAAGACAGTTGAACACACAACTTTTCACAGTAGTGTGGGGCATTTATATTGTAAACGTCGGTATGTAGCTAAATCGTCGCTGATTGGTGAACTTCCAGTTACCCTAAAAGGCCTCTAAGAGCAAAGCAACGTTGTGTAGCTTCTGCGGAATAACTTTCTTGCGGCACTGCGTGCACTTACATGCAAATCAACATCATATCTCGGTTACTCTGATACAGAGATACACGTTTACAGTCCATTGGGGCCTTTTTCATCTTGTGAGATTTGCGGTGGATGGCAGGTGTACATCCGTGCATGCAGAAGTATAAGAGTTGGCCTTAATTTGCCAGTTATTATAAAAAATAAAGAGTATCATTTTTATGGCTGAAAGTACAGTTATACTAGGTGTTAATTTTTATCAGTAATGCTGTTATGGATGTGATATATAGAGGTGTGGTACAGTTGTTTAATGCCGTTCGTAAACAACAGTCACTGCTGGAGGGTAAACTGGCAGACGCTGGGCCATCAGAACGTCGACGAGAGAAGGCTGTGCAGTCGTTGACAAAAGGGAAATTTCTGGACATGCTCAAGAATGCCAAGGTTTGCGTCTGCTGACAGTTGCTGAAAATCAAGAGTCTTGAGTTTGTATTGAGTCATAACTTCAAAGTACTTCAGTGAACAAAATTATTTCTGGTACTTGTGCATACTTATATACTGATGTATACTGTAATACATAGATATATACCTATTTACTTTTGTATGCTGTGATGTATACTGAATGATGCGATGCTGCTTTCAGGCGGATGGTGGTGAAACAGCACCAGTGCAAGTGAAGATAAAAGCTACGGAAGACACGGACGGCACAGAAAACTCGGCAGCATGGAGCGTCTTGCATGACGACTTTATGATAGGTGCTAGAATGAAAGATTGGGACAAGCAGACGTCTGATAATATTGCTGATAACTTGTCATTAGACAGAGACAGTGATGATGATAGTGGTGATGATGATGACGACATGGATGATAGTTGATTTTATGTTAATAAACAAATATACAAATAAACCAAACTAGTTATCTTACTAATGCTATGACACATCCACTGCCTAATTCCTTACATCAAGAAGCTGAATTGCAGCAACGTTTATGGCAACGGGCAGTTTTTATATGATCAGGTAATTCAGAGCTCTAACAACTGGGTAATGCTGTCAGTTGTTGAAGGCTCGCACTTCTAGTATACCGTAAAACTAATACAAGCCGGGTCTCCAATAAAATAAACGCCGGGTCTCTAATACAAGCCGGGTATCCAATTGAAGCCGGGTGCCACCTTGATTAAAGACGTAGATGTCATGCCATAGTACTAGGCTATTTCGAGGAAATACAAAGTACCGGCGAATGTGTTTCGTAGTATATGCTCTACGGTAACTGCAATTGTGCACACTATATATAGAAAGTTTATTACTCTAGTATGGCAAGTTGACAATGTTTTAATAGAAGCCGGGTGTTGAATAGAAGGCGGTTCCCTAATACAAGCCAGGGGCAGAAGTAACTTGTTCTAACTAGTTTGACAGTGAGAACATTTCAAACTTTTACACGCATACGCGTTGTGCAACTGATTTGTTACTTCATTGATGTGACGCTACAAGTACAATCGTTATTTACATATAGTCTGTTCTCTGTCTGCCTCGTTGCCTGATTTGGCGAATAAAGATGTTCATATTGTATACATCCACTGTCTTGAGAAGATGTTTCTTTTTGGTTAAGTTGGGTTGGGTGAAGAGTCCTTAACCGACACCCACTACTAATTGTCTGAAGTGGCTAATGCTTAACATTTTATGAAAGTTTGACTCAAGTCTCACTTCTGTAGGAGATGCTTGGACTGTGAACATTAAACTCTTGAGTGAAACTGAAAGTCAACAAGTCCACTTTCTGTAACAGTTAAATAATTGTTTTGACATATTCAAAAAACAGCAAACATACTAGAAAGTGACTGCTGAAATAATAAAAAACCTTCTACCCTTTGATAAATAATGGCATCAAACAGTTTCAAGACCATAAAATGCTGAATAACACACTAGTCTGCATACGGTTAGAAATATCTGCATTATAACCAGTGAAATTATTATTTAACACACATAAAGAAGGTAACCGGCAATTATTCAGTATGCCTTCTACATGGACTAGGAAAGAAATACAATTAACAGACTATGGCAAGTTATCAATGTGATATAATTCACAACACCAGCACTGGAAAACAGGACACCTGGGTCCAGACTGGTTGTAATATTTGCATAGTATGAAAGTACAATATGTATACAAAGTCTATACCTTATTGCATATATACATATATGTTTCTATTCGGTGGTCGAAGCTGGCTGGCAACACAATTACGCAGTATAACAACATGACACGAGACACATACTGTCTGTTAATTACTATTAGCATTAGTTGGACACACAGCTGAACCTTTTTCGGGGCTATGAGTAACAGTAGTTTAAACCATAGTACAACTATCACAATTCTGATGACATACTGTGCAAATGAAAGTAACTGTAATGTAATGAAAGGAGTCTATTAGATTTGGCACTTGCTTCAAAGATGGCACTCATGTGATGTCTGTGACTGCTGTAAGTTGCAGGAGGGGAGAGTATTTCACAAAATTTTCACATCAGCATACCAGTAGGTATAACTGACAAACTGGTTTGTCAGTTTTAAAAAAATTCTTGGTTACAGATTTTAGGTTTCAGTAAAAAAAACTGGATGCAATTGCTATCAGATGTGATATTTTACAAGTCTGTAGCATGTAGCAATTTTCTGTTGCTATAACAAGGAAATAACACCTGGCAGAATCTGGCAACCGTCAATCACTTGTTGAATAACAAAACAACAAAGACACAAACATCAGGCAATCACATAAAAGCATTAAAAACACCTAAAACAATCAATGCACCATACACAGCAGCATCATTAAAGTATGCATATACACAGGCACTCAGGTCATATATCACAAAGGTCGTATCTTAAAGATGATGCTTGATATAAAAGTATTTTCAATGTGCTGACATTATTTCTATTGGCTACCCAGATCCCATGTTGTGGTAAAAAGGCAACAAGAAATAAAAGTGCTGTTAAAAATATAACATTGGCTGTTCAGAAGAAAGGAGACAGAAAATACTGCAGAAAACAAAACAACAAAACCACACTTACGAGATTCAAATATACTGCAACACATGAAACCGATTCCCAGCAGTAAACCAAGTACACCACAGACATGTTTACACCGTTACAAGCAGCGTTGTTCAGAAATAACAAATCATAACAAACCATAACTTAACCTTGCAATATATTAGCACCCCAATGTGCGGACATTACAACAATGGCAGAGTATATGACTGTGACAGGACAGACAACAACTATACCTCTTGATACACAGTTTCCACATTTCACTTGTTAGCCAGGTAACACATGCTATGAGTGGTCAGGGTTAGTTATTGCCCAATTACACCTCATTGGATAGAGCTGATCCAGAGCAGTGGTGAAGCCTAGTCAAGTTATAACATTGTTTCTATGCATTTCCTGCATCCTCACTGCTGTTGGTGGAATCAAATGTTCGAACATTTTGGTGACAACAGTAAAATAAGCCACCACACACCACATATAGGATTCTCAGTTTGAATTGAAATATTGCCCACATCAGTGGTCAAGTCAAGGTCCAGGGCACAATGTGACATCCTGCTTAATTGTGCTATATAGATATCCTTACTAAAGTTGTAAAAAATGACAAGGGCTGTTTGAACAGGCATCAGTGTGAAATATCAACCAACTACACTTTTGTTTTAGTCTCTGAAAATGTAATGCCTTTTAAGTCCGGCTCTGCACATGAAGGGCACTTGTAACTGACAATGGTGACTGAAATAACACCCACACAGTTAGTGTTACATATATAACCAAACTCTATCCATAACATCTAATTTGAACGTGTTAGAATCAGCAGTTCTGTTACTTCCAAACACAACATAACACATAGTATAACTGTAACACAATACTGAATACTGGCAATAGACAACAGAGCATTAACTCATAACATTTTGAAAACTGAATGTTTCATCAGTTAAGTGCACACTGAACTTCACTCATGATGCAGTATAGTATACAGTTAGCTTTTTGCACACTTCAACTTCAAGAAATTAAACTACATTCAATGAATACTGCAATAATTTCACATTACCAGTGAAACTACATTACCAAAACAAACTGCACGTCACTAACATAACACCTAAGGATTGCACATTATACATATACACTATGCATAATTACTGCAGCAAATTTTCAGTATCAGAAGATGGTCCGACACAAAACACACAGTGAGTAGAAGACATGTTGGAGGGAAGAGTAGCAATGTTAGAGTTCTTGATGTTTCAGAATATTGCCAAAGTCCGTGGCTTGACTGCCGACGAACAAGTCGTATCTGTCAATCATTTCCTGACCACTCAAGTAGCCATCCTGCAGTACAATAACACCAGTTAGCAGGTAGCACGATAGCAACAAACAAAACTCATTAGGGTGAATCAAACACAATGCACGTCAGTGACTGCAGTCATTGTCAGCACCATAATTACTGATTTTTATGTGCATTTATCAGATACTCAGTTTAGGTATTTAACTAAATATCACCAAAGCTTACTTGATTATTAGCCCAGTGAAGCAAACAGCTGACAATATGAGCCATATGCAAAAGATGCCAAAATACTGAAGGTGTCTAAAATTTCCAAAACATGGTCACAAAGGAAATCATATTTAATAACAGTCATTATACAAACAACAACAAAAACTAATAAGGTAAATTCTGATTATAAATCCATGAATTTATGTGAAGCTGGTATTTTCTCTAAATGAGTTGCTTTCAGTTTACATCATTCACTCTAATTGACTGCATCCCACAACCCGCATTCTTACACTTCCAACATTCAGCAACAATAAATATTCCCGTATATCTCACTGCACTGTATTAAATAAGAGCTTACACTTGTTTTCTGGATATCTTAACAGTCCATTCTAGACTACAACATGCAAAACTACATTAGATGCATTCAATTATATGCATGAGAAGTTATAATCCGAAATCAGAACAATCAAGCAGCAATAAAATAGACAAACTTTGTTGTCGTCAGCTTCAGAAAACAAGTGGTCGCTCTCGTCGACAATGTGGTCATAATCTTTGGGCACGAGCCATGCATAAATCTCATCTCGATTTAGCACGCCATCACCATCCTTGTCAATCTCAGTGTCAAATTCTTGTTCATCTTCATCGGTCCACCCCTTCTCATTGTCATCGTCGTCATCGTCTTCATCGTCCTCATCTTGGTCTGCCAAATCATCTGTGCAGCCACAAACTCACGATTAAGAATGTGCTTTACTCACAGCAAAATCATGTGTGTGTGGTCTCATATAAAGAGTACAGACCAAGACAAAATGTCACCAAACATCATCGCAATCATCATTCTTTGTATAATGTACACTGAGCTATCCCCTCCTAACTGATTTTATGCAACATTTTACGGCATAGTCTGTCAGACTGTTCACCCCTGCTTAAGTCTTTTTTTCTGTTAATTTATTGTCACTGTTATTATAATTATTATTATTAGTAATGCCAGTACACACACAAATACATACACAATTTTAACATCCATTTTCCAGGTAAACCTGGGTTAGTTGGTTGCCCCCAGATTCTCAATCTCCAGTTATCCTTATCCTGAGCAGTGAGCACCACACAGGACAGGCCAAAAGTCTTCACACCATACGGTACTTTAGGCTGTCGTACCCTCTAAGTGCTATCCTAAGACGTCCTGAAGCACAAAAGTTTCAGACCAATGCCCTTCCTATCACCCAACTAACAGCGTCAACACTGAAGGCATAATGTCAGTGGCATTTGAAAAATTCATATTTAATTATTATTTTAATTAACCTACTGAGATATTCCATCTTTGAGATCAGTCCATCACGGTCTTTGTCAACTTCATCCAATGTTTCCTGTCACAACACAATTCAACGCAGAACCATTAACATCATCAAAGCCACTGAATTCAGTTACTATAAAAGTATACTCAGTTATTATGATAAACAACAATTCTACGTAAAAGCCACCATAAGGCATTTCACCAATTTTTTTTTTGGGGGGGGAGGGGGCAGCTGTACCTGTATGAGAGAGTCTCTCATATGTGGTGCCTCTTCAGGATGGATAAAGTTGTCAAATTCTTTTTTGTTTAGTTTACTATCACCGTCTGTATCTGCCAGTTTCCAGCGCTGCTCATCATGAGCAATCTCTGCTGCCTCCTCTTCTGGATCATCTTCATCATCTAAGTAACAGACAAATACAGAGATGCACTAAAATCAAGCCATCTCTCTACACCGTGTCCTAGAAAAAAAGCCTCATTAATTTTCAACATAACTTTGCCACCTGTTTAGATAATTTTACAATTTTTGAAGAATCTTGTTCAGGAATAATTTCTGTGTGATATAGTTTATTGCATAGCCACCACCTGTGCAAGGCCTTTACCTGATGTGATGTAACACATGTGACATGACGTCAGTCAAGCTGTTGCACACAGTGCACACTGACACTGGATTTCATACCGACTTATGGCCTCGAACTCACCGGACTTTAATCTCGTTGACTATTCTGTCTGGAGTATCATGCAAGAAAGTGCACCAGACACACACAGCAAAGCAAATACTGACTCGTTGAAACATTGGCTGGTTCAGGTGTGGGCAGAGCTGGACCACAGACATTATTACTGCAGCTATCGGACAGTGGCGACGCCGCCTTGGTGCACCATGCGACACGTGTGTGAAAGCTCAAGGGGATATTTTGAACAACATTTGTGTTGAATTTACATGTAGCCCTTTGGCCTGTCTGTTGAATAGCAGGCCTGTGTAATTTTCAACACTTAACTTAGCTACGTGCTGATTTCATGTGTTTTATGTAGTATGACTGCAGATTTTGTGCATTTTGTGTATGATGCAGTTTCAATTCAGTCTACTACTACACAAATTGTTTTGCAAATATGTAATACACTGTAGCATGCAGAGATTATTTATGAATATAAAAGTGCTTCAAAAATTGTAAAAATTTCTCAACAGATGGCGAAGTTATGTCAAAAATTAAAGTGGCTTTATCTGGAACACAGGGTATATCAGAATTTTTTCTCTCCTGTATTTCACGTATGTAATTCATTTGATTAACATGTATACATCTACTATAAATCAGGAACTGAGCAAGACAATGACACTCAAAACATCCACAGAAAAAAATACAGACATTCCAGAACACTATCTGCAACTTTCCACGTAAACCTTGGTTAGCCAGCTAGTTGACCCACTGATTTTCCTTGTCCACTGTTCCAATCTGTACATCTTCACAGCATAAGCCAAAGATTTTCAAATCCTCTCCAACATGATCCAACTAAGTCTTGGATCCACCAATCTTCGTCATCATATGTCTAATACCGTAAAACTTCTAATAAACGCCCCCGGCATTTATTAGAACACCGACCTCGAAACCCCGGCGTTTAATAGAGACCCGGCGTTTATTGGAGACCCGGCGTCTATTAGAACACTGGCCTCGAGCCCCCTGCATTTATTGATGCCACTTATTCCAATGTTCCCTGTTTATGTTAATTTTACTCTTCATATGTTAATTCTCAGCGTGTATATCCCTTTTTATTAGCTAAAAACAAGGAATTATCTGTGTCAGCACTAAGTGCTTGGGGTATCTACGACGTAACGAATGTATGGCTAGTAGTCTGAGAACTCTGTATTTCTAAAAGACCCGGGCGTTTATTTGAGACCCGGCGTTTAATCGAGACTCGGCGTTTATTAGAACACGGGCCTCAAAACCCCGGCGTTTATTAGAGACCCGGCGATTATTCGGGACCCGGCGTTTAATAGAAGTTTTACGGTATATAAACATGTGACTTTTAAGACAACTATAATACAATACCTACCTTTGTTGTTTTTATAAGTATGCTGTACATATTCATCCCATGTAAGCAAATTGGGATCCTTTGAATTCATTTCTAACCACTGCTTGTCTCGCTCTGCATCCATCGACTGTCGCTGAATTTGTCGCATCCAACTCTGTAATTCAGCTGGCGACACAAGATTGTCACCATCTTTGTCGATCTTTAGAAACACCAGACTAACAAAAAACAAAACAATGGAAAAAGTGAATCAACTGTAAGTCTGTAATAAGATACAATGCAGACAATCACAACACAGTAGCGAACAGAAACATTAAATTATTCAGTGTTCAGTTTTGCTTATATGCAAGCCAAAAAAATACTGTTAAAATCAACAGCTCAGTAGCATGCTGGTTCTAGACTCCTGCAGATAATCTATTAACACTGCCACTTTTTGTTTCTGTTCAACATGGCTACTTTTACAGACCTACCCCAGGTTAGGTCATTCGGAAAAAGTAAACTCTTGGTACTTATTAGACCAGGACTTTTACAGGATGCCTTCCTGTCATCTAACCAGACTGACGGGGAAGATAAACCAATAGCTATAAACAAACGATTTCAAATTTTACAGTCTGATTGTCTGATTTTACATTATTTTTAATATTTCATGTTCTTATGTGCCATTTCCACATGCACAGCATATATCAAATGTATGTTAACTAGGGCTGCGGAAATTAACGATTAATTAATCGATTAATCGTTAAAAAAATTGTTCGATTAATTATTTTTTAATCGATTAAAATTCGAATAAATTGTGGCCGTCTGAACATCAGTAATTTATTTGCAGTGCACATTTTCCGGTGTAATAGTAAACAATAACAGTAACAATGGCAGCCTCCGAGAAAGTTGATTTAGAAATACATCGTATTAGCGGTAAACTGAATGAACATTTTGCATTCTTAAATGATAATGGAGCAGCACCTTTATACATAAGGCGGTTTAGGCCTATACGTTTCTGATTTTGTATGAAGTACACTTGATTTCTGCAGTAGTGCAGTTTTCGTGGTTTTGGATTTCCTAAAAAAAATTGTTCGAATTTAATCGATTAATTGTGATTAATTCTTGGCGATTAATCGATTAAAAAAATTTTAATCAGTACCAGCACTAAATTAATTCAGTTTTTATCAACTGCATTTTTTCTGGTTCGACTCAGTTTAAATTTTTACAGCGCGTCAGCATAGCTAGCTATGCAAAGCGCTGTATTAGCTATGATAGATTCTGTCTGACCGTCTGTCTGACCGTCTGACCGTCTGACC
>Ga0056132_1000373_pt1 | contig 11011 bp, 7 predicted proteins | sample WorMetLIZISLAND2_3_FD_71119 | JGI IMG/M metagenome (GOLD analysis project Ga0056132, IMG submission 71119) | Marine gutless worms symbiont microbial communities from Max Planck institute for Marine Microbiology, Germany - Olavius clavatus LIZARD... ...
AATGGAGTTTAATTTACAAATAAGCTGAAATTTATTATTTCCATTTGCAATAAAACGTCATTCATGAAAAGTTACTTGTCACCTTTTTTGTGTAAAGTTTAGCATTTCATTTTTCGTAAATGACGCTAAATTTCGTGATTTCATTCATTTTGTATCCAGTGCAAATTTGTGGAATCTTTATGCATTTGTCATCATCAGTATTGTCTTCTTTGTATAACTGACAACTGTTGCTGCAATAAAATGCCATCTTCTCAAATAGAGTTGTACATGTATATGATTTTATAGTTCGTTTTCATGGTAACAATTTGTCCCTCAATGCTTTGATGCTGTTGATTTTATAGCCTGTACAAACCTGCTGCAAGCAACCACAACCACAATACGTACTCATGTCTTTCTTGCCTGATTTGGACTAACTCTTGGATAAGTGGGTTGTTAGACAAAAGCTGACTGTGTGTTCATAATGACAATGTATGTCATGATGGAGTTAGTGATTATAAGTGTGTGCAGCCAGCCACTACCAGTCAGCCAGCGGTTGGATGTGTATGTGAAAGTGTTTGTACTATTATACTCTATGTAATTTCCTGTGCAATGGTGACAAGTACATGTTTAGTTTGTTTATAATTGACAGTTTAGTAATGGTGATTGATATTTTAGTCCCAGTGTACTGCTGTGTGTTGTAGGCTGCCTTCATCTTGATGCAGTGAAGTATGTGATAATTGACTGGAGTCACAGAGATGTGAAACAGCGTCGGATCATTGACATGCGTGAAACCAGAACAGATTTAATGGACCTGCTGTGCAGATATCTTATACCTCATGTAAAGGGTCAAAACAGTGCAAAACTTGCATTGTACTGATTATAAGTAGTGCATAGTACAATAGCAATTACTGATAAAGTTGTTCCTATTTTGTGCATGGACATAGCCAGGCATGGGCTTGGGGTTCATCTCCAAATGAAAAATAACCCCCAAACAGAGTTCTCCCATATTATACAACAAATAGTGACAGTTATTTGTTAAAATCGGTTTAAAGGTTGTTGTAAGTTTACTTTTCACTACAGTACTAGTAGTTAACCACCTGCAACGACTAACTTCTAAACTAATTCCAGGTGTGTTCATTTGTTATGCATGTAGTGTTGACTTTCACTAACAACTTTAGTGAACAGCTTCACACCAGGTTAACACTCCACAATGATGAGATCACATATTTTACTGAAAAGTGTGCATTAATAAGCTACATGTACATTGGGTACACGTCTGAGTGTGAACAAACTGGAAAAACTTTCAAAATCAGTAAAATAAATGAAATAAACAAATGAACACACCAGGAATTAGTGTAAAAGTTAGTTGTTGCTGGTGGTTAACTACTTGTACTGTAATGAAAAGTAACCTTTTTAAAAATAATTGCTCACTACTTGCTGACGAATCTGAATGTACATTGTGTCCCAATAAGAAGCAGCCCCCAAAACAAATAGCTGTATTTCAATAAAAACTTGTTGGATTTGTCTGAAATTTTAGACGTAATAACTGTACATCAAGCCAAGAGGGATGACATATTAGTTTAGAAAAACACACGACAGTGTCAATTTTATTAATGTTTAAAATATGTCTCTGAAAATATGAAGTTTACAACACAGCAGCTTCGCAATCATTCTGAAGGATCGTTGGCAGAGCAACAGTAAGAACTTAGCATCTAAAAACCGTATGAATGGAACTGTGTGTTCTGGATATTTTCTCAGTAGCTGTTTGGCACGAAAGAGATGTGCAAATTTGTTTGCAGCCGTCAGGTCTTGTGCTTTTCTCTTCCGAAAGCGCTGCAGTTATAAGTCCCGTTTGACGATCCTATGCACTGTTCTTTTGGAAATTCAGATGTTTTGCACAATCTGACGAATCATTTTGTGAGTGCTTGGTGCACTTTCTCGACTTAACACCAGCTCCTCAAGACCTCAGTTGAATCAATGTTCTGAGAAATCCGGACCATATACTTTTTACCATTGCCGGGTTTGCGATCCATAGTACCAGTTTGATTACTCCTCGTCAGCAACTTCTTCACAGATGACAAGAGGCCAGTTTTTGTTCTTAAACTCGCTGATAAATTTTTTCACCCCATAACCCTTTCTTGATGCAAAACCTAAATGAAAACTATCTTCTTCGCTAAACGCCATTGATTATTAACGTTTACACAACAGCGGCAATGAAATGACATGGTTACATGACATCAATATAGCAGGTACCCTTGAAGAGATGCTTGTACCGGTATCATAAAAAGCGACATTTCATTAAAATTTGATTTCTTGATTTACGGTTCATACTTTTAAGCCAAATTTTGTGTACTCCTTTCAAATTAACAGAAAATGTCGGAGCTAAGTTTACATTAATGGCAGTTTTAGTTTAACCCGGTTATTGACGATGTTCTAGGGGGCTACATCTTATTGGGACACAGTATTGAGTAGTTAGCTACTGTTGTAGTTAATATGACACATGTTTCTGTCAGTTTACTTTGCTGATGTGATTCATTATAATAACCACGCATGATTGTTGATCATGTTCACAGCTGCGTTATTGTCAATTTGGATTAGTTTGTAATCGTTGATGAACTCGTCGGGATTACTCTCAATAAATCTGCTATACTGCCATTTTCACTTCATGTATTCTTTCAGGCATTAGTTAGCATCCAGGTACATAATGAGTCTGTATACTCTAACTGCCAATATATTTTAATCAGCAGACAACAAATGCTTCAGGGTAAAGTAATACAAAAAGTACACGATTACACAATTAGATAGACATAATTTAGCAAACACTTGACGATTCATGCTAAATATGTTTAAACTACAGTACTACTGACTACTGACTCATATTTCCAGTAATTTCATGAACAACTGCACTGTATATATTAAATAAATGTTCTTCAAAATGACAGCAATGAATATCATCAGACACTGTATAATGCCATCTGTAAGCATGAAATACTGACATGTAAAATGACTAGACTGTAACAAAATGATCAGCAAATTGTAAGCAAATCATTTACCGTATTTATATTCCTAACATGCAAAGTCACATGGCTCCCAATACTATTGTCAATTTGATTCAGTTGATGTTTGGTTAAAATAGCTAAACGAATTGTTTTACAAAGAAAATGAATTGAGCTTACTAAACTGTCAGGCTAAAGAAAGCTATCTAAAGAAAGCTAGTTAAAGAAAGCTATCTTCTAATTCTGGAGTTACAGGCTGCATTCGAGTGGTGCAGAATTTATTGGTATGAATTTTGCATTAAACACCTATCTCAGGAATGCTCTATCTTGGGTGGTTTTAGAACAGTATGTAACTGAAATGTACATAAAATGAAAATTCTGATCCAACTTTCAGTGACGAAATTATTAAAACAATGACCTACAGTAAGTGAAAAAGAATATCCTCGCAAAAAATTGGGATGAGTAATATTTAGGGACTGAACAAACATGCTGTCCAAAATGTCATTTTTCGTCCATCCAAAATCACCAATTTCGTCCAAATGTCTGTCAAAATTTAGTCCAGTTACTGAACAGTACCGGTATTTAATTTGCAAAAAGACAAATATGTACTGATTTCCAAGTCTGTGTAAAGAAATGCAGCATTTTTTTGTATTAAGCCAGACTTGTTTCTTCATATTAATTCATAAATGCTTTTAATGTCTCCACTAAGTTTTGGATGTGCAACCAGCACGTTTTTACTTGTAGGCCCACTGCACAGGTATGCTGGAGACAAATAACTGTTGGGCTGTGCAGTAGCAAGAGAGGGGCGGCCACCCTGGGCAGCAATCAGGAGGGGCAGCAAAAATGGGGTGACAAGAAGGCATTAGGCATCTCACGACTTTTGGGGGCAGCAAAATTGCAGTCCACCCCGGGCACCAATAACCCATGCTATGCCACTTGCTGAGCAGTATCACAATCACATCTCAGCGGAAGATGCCACGTACGTTCAGCACACGACAGCCTTTTCAATGTACCTCGATCTTATGATGCAGTCCCAGCATTGCGATGCATTTGCTCGTTTTGTGAAAGATTATATTACTATTATATTACCCCATTTGCATCCCAATAATTATAGGCATCCATTCTTTCAAACCAACTGTAAAAAAATTATGGTAAAGCCAAGAATGAGAAATAATTTGACAATTTTTCTGGCGATCAGTTGGCTATTTGCCCACTTTTTGTCCAAATTCCGTCCAAAACTGAATTTTGTTTTTCCGTCCAAAATGTTAAATTTAGCGATTTTGTCCGCTTTCCATCCAAAACGATTTTGTTCAATCCCTAGTAATATTAAGCTCAACTCCACTTTAGTGAAGCTTGAGATATGTGATACCATATACTGCATGTGCATGACACATTACAACTGCTTTCCATTTTTGCTAGAGTACCTACAACTACAAGTTGTCCCTGGTTCCCCACAAGAAGCAGGACATAGTCCAGATGCGCATTTTGTTGTAACAGACAGCATCAAAGCACTGAAGAGAATGCATAGCACCACAAAGAAACAAACAGGTACAAATTTTGCACGTGAATGATATAGGGTGACCCCCAAAAAGCAAGTCACTGTCTGCACAAGCTGTACAGGGCTCTTGCGGTTCCTTGAAAGTCCTTGAATTTTTTTCCAGATTTTCAAGGCCTGAAACGTCCTTGAAAACAGACAGGGTCCTTGAAAGTCCTTAAATCTGTGTCTAAGTCCTTGAAAATGCTTGAATTTGCTTTTTTTCTAAAACGCCGTGACCGAACAAGTGATTGCTATCACCAGATGTGTTTCCTGGGCTCTAATGCGTTAGCGGCCAGGGCCATGCCCCGGACTCCACTGGGGGAGCTTACAGCGCTTCCCCAGACCCTCTAAGATGGATTTGAGGGGGCTGCTTCGCCTGCTTATGCTTACAAAAGTGCCAGTTTGCTTTAATTTGGTTCTCCGTATATATCCTTCGTATGTTCCTTGAAATACCTTGAAAAGTCCTTGAATTTGATTTTGACAAATGGGCAAGAACCCTGGCTGTGTCATGTGTAATGATCACAGTAACCATTATTTGATTACATCAATAAAACTGCTTTTGTTATGGTATTCAATAATTTTGTTAAAGGGTTGTCTCAAGTATTTCTAAAATTAACTAATGTAAGTTGTTTATTGACTATGGCCAGTATTAAGTGTCCACGGAGAATATTTAACAACAGAACATCTGTAAATAACAGCATGGTCCAAAAAATTAAGCCAGCAAGTTTTGTCCATGTTATAGTTGAATCGAATATTGGCCCAGTTTCAGAATCATTTAACTGGCACAGTCAGCAGTGAATTTTCAATAACGTTATGACTGACCACATCTCAAATGCTTTACCACATATACCTTGTGCAATACTCTGGAGTACTAATTAAGAAAGTGTTTAAGACGAGCTATCTTTAACTATTATGCTGTTGCAGATTTGCAGCCATAGAAAGAATTTAGAACACTGGTTAGTATTTGATTATGTTACGGAACTTTGTTGCTTACTTTCTGGACCATGTTACAACAATTGTGCGACATGTAATCCTCACAAAATTAACCTTGTATTTAAAGCATTTAACATCATTACGTGACAGAAGTGCACTGGCTTACTTTTTTGTACTACCCTGCATGGTACATGCAGTATGAGTATGCAAAATGCATTGTACATTACCGGCTTGTCAATTATATACAAAACTGTCACAGTTAAAATAATATCATCTGCAGGATCACCTAACACATTGATTAACAATTTACATAAGACTACAGCTACTTTTTTATTGAAAACATGCCCACACCTTCAATTACTGGCAATCAACGAAATTGTGTTAATTACCATAACAGCCACTGACTTAACACAACAAGTTAACACTATATAACACATGTCAACAATAAATATGCATTTGGACACCTACAACACATGATTAACACTGGAATTACTCTGCAACAAAACATGCAACAACCAACTGCCACAATTCAAGTGTATATAACACATTACACAAATAGTACAGTTTGACTTGAAATATACAGAACGAAATAAACAATGGCACTTATGCACACAAGTCGATATGCTGAGACGTGAGACGAGTGGAATTCATCAACGCATGTCACAGTAAAAGCAGAACTGGTCACAGCCAGCAGCTGCTATGGCCACATTGCTCACAACTAAACTATACTTCAAAATGCCTACAACTTCCATCAATATGTTTCTATTGTACAAATGCTACAGCATCGGTATATGCACATCACATCGTCTGAGATACAATAACGCTAGCTGAAACTACATCAACTGTAGCTAGATGCATGGGTGTGTAACAACAGTGGACCAGTGGCTCCAATGAATTATGATGATATTAATGTCTACAAAACCAGCAAAATACAGAAAAAAATGACATCTTGAAGTATACAATATCACGAATGCATTACTTTTTTGTACACCCCCAACAGTAAAGGTCCCAGCAGTTAAAAACAACTCGAACACATGGATAGTTGGAGTGATGCTAGTACCAGTTCAGCAGGGAGTAGGGACCATAAAGATACCATTAAATTAGTGCTGGTACTGATTAAAATTTTTTTAATCGATAAATCGCCAAATTAATCGTTAATTACTGCAGCCCTACATTAAATGCCACCGATGAATATCATTTGACCACCAGTGAAACTTGTTGATAAGGTACACATTTCACACGAGTCTTCTGAAACACTTTAATCTTTAGCCCAGCTCAGAAAAAAAGAAATGCCAGCAATGTTGATAGAACCAACAGTGTCCGAATCCAGTGCTCGGAAATAATAATAATTATCATCATAATGATATGAAATTAACAAGCAGTGGCTACAGCTAAGAAGCAAAGCACAAATGTGACATGTCTCAATACTTCTACTTGTTTAAATGGAGGTAACACGAAGATGACATTAACACCCAGCTTCTCAACCTCAACAAGAAGTCTAATGGTCGATTGCAACAACAAAACTTAATTTTGTACTTAATTAAGTGCCACATAAATGTAAGTTTCACCTAACTTACTATCCTGTTGCACCAACACAAACTGGGCCATACTTACTTTTCCCAGCTGCCATGTAAAAAGTGGACTAATTTTTCACTTAAAATGATCTTCAATGTCACTATTGAACTACACAAAAGTGTGTATAGCAATATCTACACATATTTGCTTATTTACTTCAGTTGCATTGCATAATTATATCCAAACTTTACATAATATCAAACTCTAAAATTAGTAATGAATTTGTAAAATTAAAGACATCATCGGACAAATGTTGTCGACCACATAAATTGGCACCTTAAATTAAAGTGGCCGATGTCAGGCACTTATATTTAAGTGACGTTTAAGTAGGCTTGTCCACTTAAATTATGTTAAGTACCTGTTAAGTTTGGAGTAAAGTGGGACTTAAATTTAAGTTTGGTTGGTGCAATGCGCCCTAAGAAAGTCAACTGGGCTTGAATAGCTAACTACTATGACAAGGAAAGATGAAGCTGAAGCAAAGAAGCATTTGCTACATTATGGCAAGATCATGGCCATCATAATTTCTGAACTATACGTTCAGTCACAGTTTGATCTGAGGACAAAGATATATACTGCACAACTGAATACAGATAGAAAACAATAAAATTCAGACAATGTCAAAAAAATAACAAAAAAAAACTAATACATTTTGAAAAATCAACCATACCATTGTACGTTAAATAGATCTTAATTAACTGCCAGCTGGTGACCATTATCATCATCAGAACCATGTGTTGATGTAATCTGTAACACACAACGCATTCTATTCACTGAGATTTACAAGTTGTCACTAATTTTATTACAAATTCTTATGCACTGTCACATCTTGTTGGTCAGCACGAGCAGGGCAGCATGTAGGCCGGGCATCAAGAAACGGCTCAAACGAGCTGGGCCGAATTAATCTGAAAGTACACTCAGAGTTGAAAATTTCAAATACTAAAGTTTGCCTAACAGGTACAACTGATCTTACACAGACCACTAGCCAGTGGTCTGTGTAAGATCAGTTGTACCTGTTAGGCAAACTTTAGTATTTGAAATTTGCACCAACCATACTGACATTGTCTGACCAGGTTCACATTTGCATATTTCATATGTTATTTTGACACATTTCCTTCACTGCTTCATTCATCATTATTTCATTGTTTGTGTTTCAGATGTCTATGACTCACAGACAGACAGATCCTTCACTGTATCTGGACCAAAGGCTTGGAATACATAATCCATTGAATATCAAACACTGGTATTTCTAACGAAGAACATTCTGTTGTCATTAAGACTTATTATAAGTTTTATCTTGTATGGCACTGCTGCACTTTACCAAGCAATGCCTACCAAATGATTTTGACTGAATGAGTGATTCACTGAATGATATGGTATTAGTTTGTTCCATACATTACTGGTCAAGTCTAAAAATTTTCTAGTTTGGAAAATGGTAATGGAAATACAGACAGTTTAGTCAGTGCAATGGGCCATGCTAGGACTGGAATTCCAGCAAGAAAATGGACCTGGTGGGGCCTAGAAATCAAGTTGCTTGAAAGGACTGAGCTGTGTTAAAAAGTGAACAGACTGGGCCAAATAATTCAGGTCCTTGGTCATGTCTGGACAGAATAATCAGCTAATCATGCTAAGGATAACTGGACAACTAATGGAAACCTGGAAAATGGTTGTTTAGAAAAGGCCTCAAGTGCATTTAAAAAGCCCACAAAGTTTGCTAGCATATAGTCTCCTTAAATGGAACTATATCGACTTACTTGCAGTGATGTAGTTCCTGTTGTACCATAATCTTCATGCCGTATGTTGACAGCATCAGTTTCTGACTGTGTGTCTACATCGCCCGACTGTCTGTCTGTTGACTTTAAAGCACTCTCAGCAGGTGGACACGGCCGTCCAGTTATGATGCTAGACACATCTTTCGTCAGTGAACCATGTCTGCGCACCAAGCTACGTCACAAACACACTTATATCGGCACGTGTTCATATGCAAGACAACAGAATATAAATTTCAAAACAGAATATCAGTAAAACTAATTGTGAACACAAGGCTGGTTTATTGTTTAGTGTTTAATGGCAAACGTCAAGTCATCACAGTCTGGCTATATTGTGCATACTTTGTCACTGATTTACAATGTTACAAGTAATCAAAACAATGACATCACAAGAAAAAGACTGCCGAAACAAGTTTAGTTAACTTGATGTCTATATGGATAATCTTCGTCAGTTAGAGGTATTCTTGGATGGTCTTTTTAGCGGATTGATTTGCTACAGTTCCAACAAAATTAGGAATATAAAAACAACTGTATATCAGAATACTTTTTAATCAGCAAAAAGATTCAATAATTGTATCAATCATCAACAAGACCTTTTATGGAAGAGCTGCAAAACAATTATATGGAAATATTGGTACAAATAAACATGTGTTAATATAGGGCCAAGAGCTGATAACAGGGTTCACAGAATTCTGTGACGCTGCCACACAAAATCCACTCCAGTTTGCTGTGCAGAATCATACGGACATATTGGACAGCTGGGCCACTTCTGGTCACTTAGTTCAACATCTAAAACAGCACAGAGAACTAGTAAAGAATCGGTGAAAATGGTGTGCAAAATTAGCAAACGCCTTGCACAGAATTTCTCAAATTTTCATGCAGAATTCTGCGTCCACAGCTGATAATCAGTCACCTTGGTGGTAGCGGACCACAAACAACACTGCAGCAGTTTACAAGCAGCGAATCATGGCTGAATGGATTGAACATTTCCTGACCAGGACGAGTGGTAAATGCACCTTTCATCTACACAAATATTAACAGCATTATAACAGCATGCCAATGTATAACGTAACACCCACATATAATGAAAACAGCAAAACACCAAAGCTGAAGTTGAAATAATTTTTTACTATCACCACACAGCAGCAGATATTTCAAATGATGGAGAAGGACTTCACAAAATAAACAAATCTATCATTAAGTTAATTTCTCATGACTGCAGCTGATATTCAGCCAATAGCAAGTGTTTGGACTAAGTAAAATTATCATAACTAGTTTGTCAGAATTAACACCATTAGTTTAGAACACAAAACAGTAATACATAGTGACAGTTCTAATGCGGCCAATGTTAACTACTACACTGTACCAAAGCACTCCAACAAGCAGCACTCACATCTTCATTAGTAGTTTGATTTGAAACAGACAAGTAGGTGTGAAATCCAGCAAGTCCTAGGATGGACCAGATGGAAAAGAAGCACACTGCTGCTTCAACGATAGTAATGCAGTAGTTAAAGAAATAAACATAAGAAAAAATGACACATAAGAAAAAATGACACATTTTATAATACACTATAAAATATCACACAATTTCAATTAACAAAACTGCACGAGTTATTAAAGGATATGAAGCTGGCGACTTCTTCAGAGCAGCGACAAAGTCATCTTCCTTTGCAACTGCAAACAACTCCACATTTTGTAGCATTTACTACACAAATAAACTACATAACAGTTGACGTATTTACCATTAAATACCAACCACATTCTACATCAACAATTTCATCATCAGGCCTGGCTCTGAAATTCAACAAATGGTATGATCCTGTCTTTGAATAGCTCAATATCAACCAGTGACAAAAAACTACAACAGACATCTGTTGACAGTATACATCACACTCTACTAAGTAACGTAGTTTCAAAACAGTATTGCAAGTAATGCTTGGCAGTGAAACATACATTGTGAAACGTTGTCAGTAAAGACAATCATAAAGACAATGTCCAGTGCAACAATTTCACCAATAAACTAATGTTTCAGCTGTTGACTAAAGACACCAGCCAGAATTAGTTTTCCTGCATCATTAACTACAACTAGGATGATGCATCCTCCCCAGTGCTTACAGAAGGCAAACATAGTCAATACTTTGATCAATTACTAAAAAAAGACATTTCTGTGTTAATAGAGAAAAGCAGTTTGTTAACTGGAGAATAAAACAATATATATATATATC
>Ga0056132_1000374_pt1 | contig 11005 bp, 8 predicted proteins | sample WorMetLIZISLAND2_3_FD_71119 | JGI IMG/M metagenome (GOLD analysis project Ga0056132, IMG submission 71119) | Marine gutless worms symbiont microbial communities from Max Planck institute for Marine Microbiology, Germany - Olavius clavatus LIZARD... ...
CTACTAGTGGGTCCAGCGCATTAGAGGTTATTTTTATAATGATATGCGCTATATAAATCTGTTTTACTTACTTACTTACTTACTTACTATAACAGCTATCATTTACAACATGCATAGTAACATAAGCAGTTGCCCCCAAAATTTGCCCCTCAAAAAATTCCCGTCCCCTTTGGACCAAGCCGACGGACTTGAGTGATGGGCCCGCCCGTAGACAGCTAGAAAACTACATCCACCATCGCCATTTATTATTACTCAGCCCAAACGCTGATACTCATTTTACTATCACACAGAGGCCTGAGTCGACCTAGATGGCCGGTTACATACGAAGACGGTTTACCTGCATGCAAGCAAATGTACTGAAGGTACAAAAGGTACCGTATATAGCCGTTAATGGAAGTATTCCATGACACAGCTACAGGATGTCACTTGCCATATGGGATCACATAGTGTTACCTTCTACCCGACACAAGTGAACACGCCCCGCCTTAACGCCAGCCATACAGGCCGGTACTCGATTTACCTACCCCGGAGGGATGGAAGGCTGAGTTGACCTAGTTGACTTGATAGCGCCCCAGCCGGGAGTCGAACCAGCGACCTTTCAGTCATGAATCCAATGCTTAACCAATGCAACCACCAAGACAACCAAGCAGTCACTCACCCATCCAAGTAGTAACCTGGGCCAAGTGTCGACTAACTACGTTAATCGAAGCCAACGCACTAACCACTACACTACGTCACTGATACTGACTGGAAGAGAAAAGGTTAACCCATTAGCAGCAGTAGTAGTAGTTACCAGTGTTTTCTTTCCATCATCAAAGCGGTCGTCAGCACATTTCTTGAGCAATGATATCAACTCATCATCAGTGATCAGTTTCTCTGGTGTCTTTGATCCAGCTCCGACCAATGCCGCCTGGATTGCTCGGCTCCTAATCTTCTCCAGCTAAACACACACCAACACCAGCTTTCTAGCATCATTTTTTCCACGACTATTCAAAACGTTAATTAGTCTGCATTAAACTTATAAATTTTATGAAATATGGATACTGCTGCGGCTGCTACAACCACCATCACTACTACTAAAAGTTAAGTTGAGAAAAATAGAGCTCCTAATGAAACTGCATCTCAGAGCGACAGTGTGTCACTTGCCATATGGGATCAGACAGTGTTACCTGCTGCCCGACACAAGTGAACGCAGACTGCCAGCCTTAACCCCAGCCAGACAGGCCAGTAGTACTACAGTAATAAGACCGGGTACAAATTCTAATGCAATAAAGCCTACAGAAACAGCAAGAACAGAAATATACACAGCAATAAATGCTGCTGTTGATACAGATCGAGATACTGTTCTAACAGCCATTTTCCTGATAAACCTGGGTTAGCCAGTTGCCATTCTGATTCTCAGTACCCAATCATCCTTATCCTGAGCATTCTCACGGGACAGAACAAAACTCTGCATACTAGTTCCCACATGGTACTTCCAGTGGTGGCGCCAGAATGTTGCAACAGGTAGGGCCTGCAGCAGGGCCAAAAGTAGTATGGTAGGGCCTCAAACTATATTAAAAGGGGGCGGGGTTAAAATAAGTTTAGCTCACTAGCTGTATCCTGTATGCTACTGATAGTAGTAGTCATAAGTGTAAATTCCAGAAAATTCTGTGCCATAAGAACACACTCTCTCATTTCAGTAGAGATGTTTGTTTTACTTTTTTGCTTTCTGGCACTGAGTGGTAGGGCCTGAGGTAGGGCCCGAACGAAAATGGTAGGGCCCAGGCCCTACCTTGTTTATAGCTAGCACCGCCACCGGGTACTGCAGGCTGTACCCAGCCCACTTTCATTATCACCATCCCAAGGACTTCTGAAGCAGAACCATGCTGCTGAATTCTGTTATGAATGCTATAAATCACATTTTTTCAAGTGCATCAAATTTTCCCGAATTTCGCGAGTAGGATAAAATCTCATGAAATCAAATACCCACAAAAATTCACTTTGCATTCAAAGGCCTGTTAAATACTAGCAGAACACCGGGAAAATGCCAAATTAAAAAGCAGCTAAATTTCTGCATTCCAAAACTGCGAAATTAAAATGCAGCAAAACATGTTACACAGTAGTGTTGATATCGTGGTTTAATTTTAACTTAACACTCAAGAAAACGGAACATTATGTTTGAGATCAGAAGACACAATGTAATAAAGAAATGATCAAATTACAAACTCGTTTTGAGAGTTGCTCGAGGTCAATGCGAGCAATTCGTTCGATACGCTCCAAATCTTGCGTTTTAAGTTTCAATGCTTCAGCCTCGTTCTGAGCTCTTTTAGCAGCCTAGACAGACAAACACGCATACAGAGACATAGACACACAAAGACAAACACATGACAAGACATTACACCGTGTCTCAAAAACATGTCACTAGGTCTTTAATGATAACCTGAATGTGGACTGTCCGATTATAATAATGGTAGTTACACTTATTACTTATGCTGTAGGCCATGGTGGTTTCACTTTGCCCACCTCACCGTGCAAATGTCCTACCTTGAGAAACTGTTAACACCCGCAAATCAAGCACTGGCTGTTTTTTTCAGTGCTACCAGTAGGTTAGGCACATCCCCATAAGTGAACTTTTGGTAACTGTTGGAGCGAGACTTTTCCAGACCGGACGCCATTCCTGTCAGCCATACCAACCAACTGCATCAAGCAGATCAAGTATTTCTATATTATTACAATAAACACAGTGGCGGTTTGGCTTAGTGGTACCGTAACATCATTCGGCACATCACTCAAGTTACTCTACATCAAGCCAGGTTAGTACTGAGATGGGTGACCATTCACAGGTATACCATTTAGTATTTAACCAAGCCACTGGCCAACTCCGCCTGGTCATCCCTCCGTGAGTATGCGAAATGAGTACTAGTGATGGTTATGGCTACTGCTAGGGAAGAAACAGCGAGTTCTGCATAACAGTAGGCCCTCTTACCAGGACTGCTGGCATACTGACTTAGTTGATTAAATGTGCCGGCTGTTAACAGAGCTGACCAACTTGTGATGTTTGCTAGCTTAATTGAGACTGTTGGGTCCAACCGTCACAGGCTCAAAGCATCTACAGGGAATGAGCTCACTCTCAGAATCTTCTTCTTCTTCTTCTTACACAGCACTGAATTAATGTTAAAGATGTGTAGAGAGACAAACGTTTTTCTCAGCATCCAAGTCCAGCTTCAACTGGTTGACCTCGTCAGTGAGAGAAGTCACCTGTGTGCTCAACTCCTGATTCTGACTGTCCAGTGACTTCTGCTTCTGTACGAAAATACGACAGCCAGCAGATATAAAATACTGCAATTACTAGCCCCCCTTCCCTCCAATAGACATCATCTGAGCTGTGATGATTGTCTGGAAGATAAGTGGGAAGATTATCAGAACTGTTCAGTGCTGTACTGTGTACCATAATTGTACAGTTATAAGCACACACATATGAGCAGTTCTTACAGGTGTACTAGCTACTGGACTGCTAGTAATTTAGGCTTAGTCAAGGGTTTTCTGTGTTTTGTGTTTTACTAACCTAGGGCCAGTTTGTTTATATTGTGTTTTTTTTTTGCGTTTTGGTGTCTCTACTACATGTACTACTATGTCCGGTACTACCTCTACAGTGTGCGACAAAAAAGTATCCCCTAAAGATGTTTGCCTTTTTTGGGCAACCATTTGGAATTTTATCTCAAAATTTCACACACTGATTACGTGTTCATACCTGCGTACAAAGGCCAAGTTGCATTTCATATTCTCTTACTGGAGTTGAAGAATTTTGCAGTTGGAATTGTCTTGCATTCTCTGTCTGTTTCTGTTTTTATGTAGCAACTGCAATATTGTATTTTTTCATTTGCATTCTATCTTACTGTTTTATGTCTGATAAGTGAAGAAATGGAATAACAGCTGGACACACACCAGAAAAGAAATCTCGGCTTCATCTGCATTTTTCAAACCGACACCAGCTTGTCATACCTCGTTGTCAACTCAACACATACGGCCATCGGACTTTTTCAGTTGCCAGTCTGACGGTCCGGAACTCATTACCAGCGTTTGGTTTTGATAGTTTTTAACATTTTCTTAAGACAATCCTGTTTAGTCTCTCTCTAGCACGAAATATTCGCATATTTGAGATTTCTCAACGAAACACACTACATGAATCTACATTTTACTTTACTTACTTAGTTAAGAGAAAGAAAAGAGTGAAACTGGAACTTAACTCACACTGCGAAGCTCATTGACTTCACAGTCTTTTTCAATGTACTGTTCATCTTCAAGAGTGATAGGCAACTGATTCAGCTGTCATGAAACAAATTACCATCATCATCATCATCACCATTAACATCACCATTAACATCACCATTAATATCATCACAATTACCAGCAGCAGCAGCACTGCAGCAGCAGCATTCTCATAATGCTATCTCTACTCCCTAGCGCCCATCCCCAATGCACCCTGATTCTCTTCTGAGATTTTGGCGCTATATAAATCACTTACTTACTTATTTTACTTACTTACTTACTTACTATTATTTACTGGTTGATACAAAAACAGTTTCTCACATTCATTAAACGCTGGGCTGGTAAAACAGTGAAAGCCAGAGTGCTGTTTATCACGTGGTTAAGTAAAGCAGCAACAGCCCCGAAGCCTTATACCTAATACCGTTTCAACACAAAAACGATACCAACATATAACTGAGTGTGATGTACAAATTACTCACAGCTTGGTGAACAACAATGACTATGACAACAACAGCAAGCATTAGTTTATTATGACTGCTGCTGCTATCACTGCTGCTACAACATGACAACTCAGATATATCGTACGTGTAGCAACATATTTAAGGTGCGATGAGATATTTAATGACTGCCGTATCGCAAAATTTCCATACGAGCATGTCAGTGAAAGAATTGTGAAAATTGGCCAATGTTTGACAAAGTCGTGGCAAAGTAAGTAAGTAAGTAAGTAAGTAATTAAAACGTAAATTTATATAGTGCACCTCATTGTAAAAATAACCTCTAATGCGCTGATGGTCTACTTTTTTGACTGACGGTGTATAATAACTCAGTGCACAACTTACAAATGACTCAAGTGCCGTGACGTGACAGTCTTTCTGTGACAGTTCTTTCTTTGTTGCTTCCAATTCTTTCGCCAAACGACCGATTGTTTCATCCTGAAATGACACAAACACTGGAAACACAAGTTGGTATTTGTTGTGATGATGACGATGACAATGATGACGATGACGACGACAAGATCGATTTTTTATAGTGGCCTAAGTAGTACAGACTATGGTTAGGTCCACTGGAAAAGGTTAGCTAATGTCCAGGAAATATCCCGGAAATGACTTAGAAAAGAGACGGGTTTTGGCAAAAAGACAATGATGACAACAAAAACGACGACAATGATGTCAGACCTTCATTGTCATATCTCGCTGCATCTGACAGACAAGTTCAATGGTTGCAGTCTGCTGAGCTCCTTCCACCACAGCACGCATGAAGTTAGTCGCATCAACGCAGCCGGTCTACGTCACAAATTCACAGACATAATCAGTTGTATAAAAATAGTGATTCAGAGCTTTCACAATAATGGTTGGGTAACTGAAATGGCATCTGCCTGTAAAAAAAACCTGCTGCTACAATCCTTCTTCTCCCCTCCCCTCCTCTTCTTGCTTCTCTTCCTCCATTCTATAAATAGTCGGACTAGTATATGCCTACATGGCGTTTGTTTTGATTCTGCCTAGCAGTGGCGCCGCTGGCTGGCACAGACGACTTTGACTTCACTAGGTTAAATGACATCGCTCTCCCATACAAGTAATGGAAGTAATCTCAGAGCTATGTGGTGTCTCTTCGATCACAGAATGTTACCTGCCACCCGACGCAAGTGAACACACCCCACCGTAACCCCAGCCAGACAGGCTGGTACTCGATTTTACCTACCCCGGAGGGATGGAAGACTGAGTTGACCTAGGTGACTGGTTACATACTGAGATGGTTTGTCTGCCCACAGAGGGTCACTTATCTCAGAACTAACCAGGCAGAACCCGGCCGTGATTGGAACTCACAACCTCTTGATCCCAAGACCGACGCCATAACCACTACACTACCAAGCTACTTTGTGTCTAGTGGTAGCTGTAGTGGCAGATGTGAACTGAGTAACTGAGACACCAAGACTACTGATGTCATACCGCTGCTGGTGAACTTTGAGGCAAGGATGCCGTCGCAGTGTTAGCCATGTTTCCAGCAGCAGTGTTCCGCTGACACATTGGACATCGGTCAACCTCAATGTGACGAACAAAGTTCTGCAGGTTCGTGACTTCATCACGCAGCTGCTCTATCAAGTCATCTTTCCGTACACACTCCCCTTCTATCTCCGACATCCGCTCCACTTCACCCCGCAGACACGCCAGCTCAGACTTCTGTTATATTCAACAATCACACGACAGTGTCAACACTTGGTTAATCCAGGGACGTTTACCCAGAAATGTATGCTGATTAAACAGAAATTGAATAAGTTGTAGTATCAGTAGATGTGGCAGTATTAATACTAAAAAAGTAATGAGAGACAATGCAGTAATGAGAGGGTTAGTCAAATAATGACAGAGTTAATACAGGAATGAGAAAGTGACTTGGAAGTTAACAGAGTTACAAGAGGGACAACACAGTAATGCAGGGGTTGAATAACTGCTCAGCCACAGGTGGCGGATCCGGTACCTAAGTCTGTACTAGCAAAGTGTACCAGCTACCAGGGACTGCTAATGATTAAGGCTTAGTTAAGGGTTTTCGGTGTTTTTGTGTGTTTTATTTACCCTTTACATTAAACACTTCCAAAGCGCTTCACGCCCACCTGAAATCTTGTCTGCAGTTTGTTTCCCCCTTGTTTTACCCAAATCAGTCGCTGCCATGACTTGACATAGGCCAAAGGGCACCATTGGTGGTGGGGGATCTGACGTCAGAGGTGAGGGATCTCACATTAGAGGTGGGGGAGCTAAGATCTCCCAGGATCTCCCTAATTTAACTCCTGCAGTAACGAGAGGTTTAATAAAGTAATCAGAGGGCTAACAAATAACGAGAGAGTTAATAAAATGATGAAATGATGAATAACATAACGAGAGAATAAATAAATTAATAAGTAGGTTAATAAAGTAACGAAAAATAATGCAGAGTTATTAAGAGTAACAAGAGGGTTAACAATGTGCCGTAAAACTTCTAATATAAGCCGCGTCTCTAATACAAGCTGGGTATCCAATTGAAGCCAGGTGCCACCTTATGACTCTATTAAAGTCGTCATAGCCAGTATTTCGACAAAATAAAAAGTACCGGATTGTGCACACTATATATAGAAAAAGTGTATTATCCTGGTATGACAAGTTGACAATGTTTTAAAAGAAGCCGGGTCTTTAATACAAGCCGGGGCAGAAGTAATAAATTGTTCTAACAGAAGCTGGGGGCTAGAAGATTTACGGTAATGACGAGTTAATGAAGTAATGAAAGGGTTAATAAAGGAGTACACAAAGCAGTAAATCCGATCTCTCACCAACCATGATCTCATAATTATCATCCAACTCCAACATGACGTCAGGCTTATCAGGGTCTGTAGCTTCTTGGTCTTTCCTAATTCCAGCAACCCACCCAGCGCCATCTAGTGAACACACACACAAATGCTGTCTACCGGTACAATCGCTGACAAAGATGCAGGCAAGTATCAAATATCCACACAAAGTACAAATAGCACCAAAATCTCATAATTTTTCCACCACAAAAACAATGAGATGCAGACAATATTGACGATAATTACGAATATGAAGATGAAAGAAGTCATTCACTGGAAGAACTACATAGATCATCATTAATGCAGACTATAATTATTACTTACCACCAACGATGGTCTCTACTGGTGGCTGCTGAATGAACTGAGAACCTTGATAGTCTGACAACTGCATACCACAACCAGACCAGCAAAGGCGTTACTGTTATCATTATTATGTACATTTGTCTAAACTTTTATACACAAGAACATACAAACATAAAATCAAAGCATATTTACAACAAAACAGTACTGTGTCAAGGAGCCCATAGGTGCAATGGTGCTGCAATGCTGCAGTAATTAGCTGTTAACTTAATTACAGCAAAACGATTCGGTTGACAGTAAATGTCCAGTTTAGCACCATAAATTCCTATGCTCAATAAGGAACGAGTTGACTTTAATAAAGCACTGGAAATTCCACTAGTTTTACACATATCCAAATCAACAATAAAATATTGAAAAATACCCCAGACAGGTTTCCATAGACATACTATTTGCAAGTATTCACTGAAACTAATCTGACAATGGTCCAAAGAATTACTGTGAAATAATTTTATATGGACATTTAATGCAACTAACTATATATTTCCATACACTGTGAATTAAGGGATTTTGTAGCTACGAGTACGACATTCGGTTTTTGGAAGATATGTCCACCATTGTCACATATTATTATTAGTCAGCCCAAATGCTATATGCAGTACCTTCGGCTGGCATTCCAGCAAAAACTCGTAGGCAATTCCTGTGTAGCCAAATCTAATTATGTCATTGTGTTCCAATATGACAGCCGAGTTATGAACACGGCAGTCATTCACGTAGACGCCGAGGACACTGTTGATGTCATGAAGTGTAAAGCATGGACCAGCTGCATTGTATTTAATAACAGCATGAATGCAGTTTGCACAATCTCCCTGCAGGCACAAACAGACAGCCAGTACTTCTAACTTATGTACAACTGGCCATGTGCTGAGAAACATGCAGACAACAACTGAGCTGAGATATTCAAATATCTCTAAACATTCTGCAACCTTCCATTGCCATATAACAGCCACAAATAATCACAAAATATATACAGCTAAGCGCGCATGCTGCTGCTGATGTTATTACTATTTCTGGATTCTGTTTAACTGCCAAGTTTTCAACAGTTACTTCAGGCTTTGGTTTCGGCTTGGCTTAATGGCAGTGTGTGGCACTGTGTTGGACTTGATCAACGAGGTTAGCATACGTTGGATCCAGTTTGAAAAGAGATGGGTAACCAACAACAGACAACACAAACCATCTCAGTATGTAATCAGCCACCCAAGTCAACTCAGCCAGGCAATCCCTCCATGGGTATGTACAAGGAGTACCAGCAAAATCTGGGTACTAAACAGGCACATTACCTGGTACTTTAATATTTTACTCAGAGAATTAATCCTAAATTAATGGTAACCCTAAAGATACTGTAAAACTTCTAATAGAAGCCCCCAGCTTCTACTGGAACATTCAACTTAGACCCCCGGCTTGTATTAGAGACCCGGCTTCTACTGGAGGCCCGGCTTCTAATCAGAACATCCGACTTAGACCCCCGGCCTGTATTAGAGACCTGGCTTCTATTGGAAGTTTTACAGTAACTATAATCTCAAAACTACCTGCAACCAGTCACTTGAGTTGGGATCAGTGAAGTGTTTACAAATCTACTCTCAAATAGTGAACATAATGTTATTCGTTATTCTATAGAATGTTCAAGCAGAGTGAATACCCACTGAAAGGAAGAGATCACAGCTTTCTCGTCCAATAGTTGTAGTGTTTGAAGACAGCTGAAAGATGCCTTCACGGCTCTTCAGAAAACCTTTCATTTTCACTGTACAAGCGTCACACATTTGGTAGATAAGCTTCAGAAAGCTAGAGCAGAGATTAATGACAGTCTGCAACATATAGGCAGCTCCATGGGATTAAAAATGTGGGTATGCTCAGTTGCTCACTATGCTGAGCCGAGCGCGAAGCCTGAAGGGCCGAGAGCAGGGAAGGGGTTCTTGGGAGGAGCACCAAGCCTCCTCTCCATCAGCTAGGGGTCTGGGAAACAGCCTTACACGGCTAACTTGTAGGCTAGGTAGGCCCAATGAGTAGCAGCTTACGGGCTATTGGGTCAGTGGTATGTCTGCACAATTGTCTGCTAACATTAACCCTGGCTTATGTATAGTCTAAATGTACTTCAATTTAAATTGAATAAAATTTGATTTTTAAGCTACTAAGATAACATCATTATGGTACGGGTATGTTCGGTGTCGCTGAGGCTCAGCAGTCACCAGCTAGGAGCTTCAAAACGATTATCTCAAACAATCAGATGAACCGCGCCACGTTTAGATACCTACACTCAGAGACACTATGGCATGTATATTCGGAAAAGCCTACTTAATGTATTACTTTTATTATATTTATTTACTTTTCTCCACTTTATACTATCCGCTTTACACGTTGTCAAGGCAACAACCATAGATAACACAGAATGTGATTGATAAGTGTTAGGGCTGATCCAAATACCGATACTCATAAATTTAGAGCGGGATCTTTCGAGCTGCTCGAGTACTGAATGTTATTTATGCCGTTAATTACCGGCGGTATGCGATTAATGCCGACTTATATATTTTAACAAATGAAAATAAAAAAAAACAATAAATTAACGTCAAATGAATGATGCTAAACTTTGTAACTGTAAGAAATTACAGCTGCTGAACCGTGCACGACGATGACAGATTGCTCAATGACAACTTTGACAAGCGAAAATGATTTACTGTAATTGTAATTTTGTAAACACATTAACTTATAACAGTCGGTTTGCCAAAAGCTTATATTCTAATACTGCTAATTTTGCACTTGTATACAGTGTAAGCTGTCGTACTTTGTCCATATCTTCGCAATATTGACCAATTTTCAGTTTTTTTCACCAGTAGACTCTGTACGAAATTTGCTACTCATTGGCATGCACACACACCTACGATGTCGCTACACTACCTTGTAAAACATGAATATCTGAAAACCAATCGGCTCTCTTCCATTCCTCACATTTCTCTTTTGTGAACTAAAAGCCAAAAACCGCTATTCTAAGCCACTTAACGACAGTATAGTGCTAGGTACAAGCGATATACAAGCTTACCGCACGCGAACCCTTACCTCTACACACAATTAATCGCTAAATACACTAATAAA
>Ga0056132_1000375_pt1 | contig 10991 bp, 9 predicted proteins | sample WorMetLIZISLAND2_3_FD_71119 | JGI IMG/M metagenome (GOLD analysis project Ga0056132, IMG submission 71119) | Marine gutless worms symbiont microbial communities from Max Planck institute for Marine Microbiology, Germany - Olavius clavatus LIZARD... ...
ATCCAAAACAGCACAAATCATTTTACTAGTATAAGTTGATAAAGCAAATTGACTGCCCTTACAAATCCACGTCACGTGACCTCATTTAACTTTTGCATTCCTTTTTTTATCTTGTGAATCGGCAAAGGTAGTGTTTGCTAAGTGTTTATATTAGGCCTACTACCTTTATACTGAGCCACGGTCGAATGGTGCACGGTGTCATAACTGCAACTTTCATAGCTTAATGTACACGTTTCAGAGATCAATGAAATCTAGCTTCAGCAGGCTACATATACAACTCGCCGTGTTGCCTCATACATTGGGTGTTTGATGCCGATACAGTGTGCCAATCCAAAAAGTTGTGTTATCTACTTTACTCTTGGAGAAACCCATATGCAGGCCTACTGGTAATTAAATAAGTGTGCTTATACGGTACACTATGAGTTATGCAAAAGTTACAATGTGCTGAATAGAATGCTTATTGTAGTAGCCCTTATTGTTGAACGTAATGTAAAGAAAATGCCCTTGATGTTTTCTTCCCCTTTTTTGCACCCCGAGTTATTTATCTGGTACAACTCCTGGCTAACAATATTTTTCAAAAATGTGCACATGTTGTACTTGTTGTTCTCGAAAAATCGACCAACCACTTTTATAAGTTTGCTACATAACGAGCAGAGTGCAAAAAGTTAAATGGGGTCACGTGACGAGGATTTGTAAGGGCAGTCAATTTGCTTTATCAACTTATACTAGTAAAATGATTTGTGCTGTTTTGGATGTGTGATGTAGTCGCCCTTACACAGTATTGTAAACTGAGAAGTTTTTTTTTACATTTTATTATATTTATTAACAAGAAATACTTTAGATTGTGGCCAATCTAATGTGTACTCCTCGCGCGTTGTTTTCTCGGCTATTTCCTAAGATCTGCTTTTTGTTCTTTCTCTGTATACCAAGGTTGACCACTTTGACCCTGCCTTATGAAATAAGTTTCGAATCTCCATCATTATAGATTAGAGACCGACGGCAAAGTATGGTCTGCGTACATACATACAGTGAATCACATAATAACTTGCTGAGATATGGCCATTTGAAGTTTTCCAAGATGGCCGCCGGCCGCCATCTTGAATTCGATCCAACGGGAAATGGCGCCGTTGGATCCGCCGTTCCTGAAAACCCCACCCTAGAACCAAACACGAAGTCGATCGGATGACGCGTCGCTGAGATATGGCCGTTTGACACCTTTCCCATTGTGACTGCGTTAACAAAATGCTTGTTATTTAACAAATGTTGCCAAAATAACAAGTTCATCTGTCACTGTCATATTAATTGACGTCACTGTGACCACAATGTTTTTCCGCTGGTGCCATTGTTGTTTTAACAAGACAAGTGTGACTTACCGAGGGTTCCAGGACCTCTATCAATTCTGTCTCCATATTTTCCGCGGGTATCCCCTCTGGCCTTCGTCCTCTCCATGAACCATCGGGGTCATGATATCTCATTCCATCGGTACGGCCTCCACCAAGGCCAGGAAGCGAAGGTGTATTTCCCATGTGGACGTGAATAAGTGTTGGGCTGGACCTCCAACTACAATGTTCCAGTATATGGAAGAATGGAAGCTACCTGGGTAAGACCTCATTGCTATAAGTCTTCACTGCTCTACAGTATATAGTCTCTATCTGCGATAAACCTCTGACTGGCGAATAACTACTACTGGCGAATAACAGCTGTCTTAAGAATATACTTCCGGTTTGGCAAATAACTGCTTTGCTGCGAATAGCGCTTCAATTCTGCGAACAGCGCTTCCCTAGACTTCTGTGGTCTCTTCTATCCCACTTACCTTATCTTCCTACCTATTTATCGGCTCCTAAGAAGAAGGGTGAACACATACAGAACTTGTAAACCAGGTACGGGTCCCTAGAAAAATGTAGTCCAAGAATGTGTGCGTTTTAGGAGCTTATTGTAGGCCAGGGACTTGGAAGCGACTTCGGAGTTATTGGTGAACTCCTGTGTTTGTCCATCTTCCCCTACCTTATCCTATCGGATCTGAGGAGAGCCGTGGCCGCCCACATCTAGGATGCGTACGACCACGGTGCTGCCAGTCCGATCCGAAGATCCTCACATGCAATGCCAACACTTGCGAATATTCGCAATGGATGGGCCAGCAATACGTTGTCGATGTGTACTTCTCGACAACTATATCGATCTGTCATCGATATTCAACTATTCGCCGGCGAATAGGTTCTGGCTTTTATAGTCCCCAAAAGTTATTCGCACAAGGGACAAAGAGAAGTGGTCGCTGATTGGCTAATAAACGCTATTCGCAGGAAGTGATTACCATATATGGGCGAAAAAGTTATTCGCATTAAGTTATTGCCATATATGGGAGAGAGAAGTGGCCGCTGATTGGCCGGAGCTAGATGAAGAGGTGAGCCTAAGTGCCTGTATGTACCGAGGCCAGGGTAAAATGCGAAATGTAAACAAATGAACCAAAAAGGGGGCAAAAAGTATAGAAAAGTGGGGAGAATTAATAAAGAAATAATGCGGAAATAATTTGGGAGGTAAGGGGAGCCCATAATGTTACAACTCCCTCCTGCCAGAACGATGACGTCACCTGACGTCATGCCCGCGGGTATCTTTAGTGGGATCCCACCCGGTAGGTACCCGTGTTGGCATTACAAACATTCGCAACAATGTCATATAGCAACATAACAGGTGCAAGTCAATCGCGTCAATCGCGATACAGTTTAGATACAGTTCAGTAAAAGCACCTGTAAAGGGGAAACAACTAATGTGAATAGCACAACCGGATAGCGCACAACACGCGATCGTTGCCTCCCAAAGTTCCCAGTTCACTGACATGACACAACCAGTTCGCAGACAGTTCAGTGTCTCATGTAGCCGGAAGCGGATGAAGTCGGTAGACGAGGATCTATCCGCACTGTTGAAGTCGGAGCCGGAGCTTGATGATGTTGGTAGACGATCAGGGACAGCAGGAGCCGGAAGTTGATGAAGTTGAGCCGGAGCTTGTTGGCGCCACAGGATGTAGCCGGAACTTGAGGAAGTCACCATCAGAGGTCCACAGCAGCAGCAGCCATATAACAAGTAACAGTAATGTCAGGCCTTAATGAAGTGAAAAAGTGCTACTAGTCTGGTGTTTGTATATCTTGATGCAGAATATTTTTTGTTGTATTTTTTATTATGTTGTATTTTATTTTATTTATTTTATTTTATTTTATTTTATTTTTAATTAAAAAGTGGGGAAAAGTGGGGGAAAAGACGAAAAAAAGAAAAGAAAAATATTCATTATCAGTTCTCACTCATCACCCAATACTTATACACTAACTTATTCTCATAGCATTATTTACATCCACATATTGATAATAGTTTGATAGCACTGAGTTGCATGCGCAACTGACTTTATCGCCTAAGCAGTGCGATTGGCTTAAGCACTGGCAACTACATAATTAATCGCAACTCACATATCATTAACTGCCCATTTATATGTATCGGCGGACGCTGACTGCAATTCATATTCACTTCATTCCATAATAAGGAGCATTATCGGCATTTGCCGACTCCTTCACATTCATTTATTCATTAATGGAGTTTTTATCGGCTATGCCGACTTCAAGTCTCATTTTCACACAACAATAAGGAGAATTTATCGGCCCTTGCCGACTCCTATAACTCAAGTCGCTCAACATTAAGGAGATTTACAGGCCCTTGCCTACTCCTATATATCTGCTCACTTGCTTATGTCACACTTCCCGAACTAAGCGAACTAAGCGGATCCTCATGCTAAACATTCGCAATTAGATGCTGTACTTCGGCGGGGTGGCAAGCCTCCCCCCTGCCAAGCTGAAGACATTCCTCTTCGTCTTAGTCACTACATTCCATGAAGCTGCATGCTTCTGACCGCACGTTACCTTCCGCACCATTCGCGTCACAGTAGGTGAATCGCGGCTCATTGCATACTGGCTGCGAAAAACGCGGCGCACCCCAAGCCACTGTCTTTCCAAATGCATTGCAAGCCATTTACCATCTTCACCAAATTTAATTCGGTTGTTCTGGAAATCCGAAGTAACTGGGCCTTGTTGTTCTATCCAGTTCACACCAAGAATCAAGCCGGTAATATTCGGGGTAACCAGCACATCCACTTCTGTACTTCGGGTCGGTTGGCAGTGTAGCTGACGATGCCGGTTCCTGGCACGTAGGTCGTGTGTGGTGACCGCAGGGCCGGAAGTCTCTGATGAACGCGATGCCGGCCCCGTCGGAGCGGGGCGGCGACTCCCGAAACGCGACCGATTACCAGAACGTCCACGAGGTCGATGTGCTTGCCATGCCCGGTATCGGGCACGTACCGCAGCCAACTCGTCTGGTGGTATTGCCACATACTCATCTCGACCGGGGTTATTTATACCAGCACTTGTGGTCGAGTACGGTGTGTTTTGTCATACTGTTCCGCGATACGTAACACTTGTTGCACTTTTCCTCCGTGGCCGATTTACTGTCCTGACACAAACGACATCGGCGCGAACCAAAGTCGACGCGAGGCCGACGCTGACGGCGGCCATCGTGTACGTAATCGCACTCCCGCAACTCATCGCTACGTCGCTTACGCGCTGGTCGTTTCCCTTTGTCCGGCATGATATCCGTATCCTAATACTCTGCTAATACGACAGGTAAACAGTTATCTTCGTTAGACGACAGATTTTCTGAACAATCACTTTCGTACAGTAAATTATTAGATCCTGGTACAGTCCGACATTTTACAGTACCATCCCAACAGGCTGCCACCGCAACACTGCTTAGATAGTGTGCCGGCCGGGGACGGTTATGTGGGGGACGCGTTGATCGGAAAGCGCCGTCGCTGATTGGTCCATTCTGGTGGTGTTGATCATAATTTATGCCGGTTGCCCCGGGAACCGAAGGTCCCGTATGTCTCTGCCGAGGGTGGACTGCCGGACTTGTCGACTGGCCGGAATCAACACGTGAGCGGCCACGGCCTCCCCTGTGCCGACGGTTACCGGCCGAGCTGTGCTGGATGTTGTTGATTCACTGGATGCATGCCATCCGTGTGATCCGCGGTATCTAGGTCATCGGACGACATATTGCCGGCAGGTGCCACAACTGCCTGTTGGCCGACTTTGCTGTCAGCTGGCCATGCCGATATATCAACTTCCCCATGATATAATTTCAAATGATCTCCATGCACGACGAAATCCTTAGCTCGACTAGATCGCTTTACCACATAGTTAGTAGAATTCAACTTCTTCATCACTTTGTACGGACCTTGCCATGGCACCTTCCATTTGCTGTACACCTGACGCTGCTGCTGTTTAGGCAGTACATAGACCAACACAAATGCTCCCACTTCGAAACTCTTCTCTCGAATCGATGCATCATAGTTGTGTTTCATCTTTTCAGTGACCCGACCGGTATACTCATAGACAAACTGGAAAGCTTGCTTCAAGAGATCGGTCGCCTCCAGCGTATATTGATCGGCATTATTTGCCGCCTCAGTTTGATCTGCCTCAATGACAATATTAAAGGGCAAGATGGTGGAAAAGAATAGAAAAGCTCATGCGGTGCAAAACCAGTACTAGTATAAAGCGTAGAATTGTAAGCAAGACATATTCCAGGGAGAAGACTAGGCCACCTAGCAAAGTCCTTCTCAATGAATTTGACCATCATGTTATGCACAGAATAATGGGCGCGCTCGCATTTACTGTCGCACTGCGGATGATAACAGGAAGTGCGAAGTCGCGTGATGCCGAGACGCTCATAAAGCCTATCAAGAATCTCTGTGGTAAATTCCTTACCAAGGTCCGTCAGAATGGCGGACGGCACCGAGGTCCTGACTATTACGTCCTCGTAGAGGGCGTCACCCACTGTTTCCGCAGTCTGGTTACATTACGGAATAAGCCATAGATATCTTGTTGCTGAATCAATGAAAAAATATATTGAAAGCCATGCTGTCCTTTATGATTACTTCCCGCGGGAATCAGACCTACCAAGTCGGCATGCAACATGGCCATAGGCCGGAACTCACGCATGGGTAGCAATGCCGTCTGTCGCGGCGTTTGCCGACTTCTCTGCGACTTATTGCAGGTGGTACAGTTCCGAACTACTAACTTAACATATGGGCACCACCCCGGGAAATAAGCACTCTAGCAAAGGCCTCGCAAGTCTTAGTTTGTCCAAAGTGTCCAAGGTCTGAATGGATGCGCTCGATGTACGACGTACGTATGGCGCAAACAAACCGGAAGAACTAGCTGCAGATAACTGGTAGTCCCGTCAGAATGCCGTCACGAACTAGCAACGACTCGAATTGCAAAAGCAATTCTTTGGCCTCTTCTGGAATCGCCCTAATCTCTGTATGATCCGGCGGAACCCCCTTCTGACAATATTCTATGGAAATTCGAATTCCATCATCCTTCTGCTGTGCTTCTCTCAGCTCATCTTTAGTAAATAGGCTGTCACTATCAACTTCGCCATCTCTAATCGGAATCGCTGCCGCTGCCATGGCGTTCCCCTGGCTTAGCTCTTGGAGTGGGGAGACACTGTCCCCGCCTCCAAACTAACCACTTCCGATTCTAAGATGGTTTCATGTTCTTATTCTACAATGACATCTGAATCAAATGAGATCAAGTCTCGCTGCTCTGAGGTCAGGCCAGCCAACCCTGGGGTCAGACCAGCCGTCCCCGACTGTTCATCTAATGACAACCAACGTGGGGCTGTTTCTTCCACTTCTATTGTTGGCACTCCATGTGGGACTTGTGCTGATGGGACTACTTGTGTGGCAGGTACTGACACCGTGGTGCTTTCCCTCGGCTGTCTGGCTGCCCGGATCTACCTCGACCGTGTCTGGAACGTTTCTCGATGAATTCAGCTTCGGAATCCAACTCCGACTAACTACTGGCCGTCACACTAGGTGTAGACCGTGGATCTAAATCATCCTCTTCATCATCATAGTACTCCGATCTACGATTAATCCCGGCCCCTACACTGCATCCTGCTGTGGTGCCCCTCAAGCACTGCTGGCACGGTTACGGGTCATCCCGCTCATACGGTCGGCGGGACAAAGCGTCAGAATTGCTGTGGACCCGGCCCGGCCGGTGTTCAATCTCAATAGAAAACTCTCCAATTAGGTCTAGCCACCGGCCCTGTTGGCTGATTGGCTCAGGCGTACGCTTCAAGTAAGTAAGTCAGCGCCATGTGGTCGGTACGTACTACTATGTCACGCCCGAGTAGGTGTTGCCGATACTTCTTGAGACCAAAAACAACCCCCAACAGCTCCTTCTGGGTTATACAGTAACGGCATTCAGGTGCCGTCAGGGCACAGCTTGCATATGCGATCACGCACAGGGTTCCATCCACCTGGTATTGCTGCAAGACAGCCCCCAGCGCGAAATCGGATGCATCTGTATCCAACACGTATATGCCGTCATCGTTTGGTGCCACCAACACTGGAAGCGAAGTGACGCACGCCTTAAGTTCCAGGAAGGTTGGTTCACAGGCGTCCGTCCACAAAAACGCGGCATTTTTCCGAGTCAGGTTATGCAAGGGGTGCGCTATTTTAGCGAACCCCGGCACGAATGCCCGATAGTAGAAAGCAAGCCCACAAAAGGTCCGCACGTCGGTGAGAGTCTTAGGCCGCGGCCAGTACGAAATGGATGTCGTCTTTTCCGGGTCACACTCGATGCCGGCCTCACTGATCACGTGCCCCAGAAATGTCACCTTAGGTTGGAAGAGGTGACACTTGGAAGCTTTCAGTCTCATAGTCTGTCGTTCTAGCCACGTAAAGACCTGGGCCAATCGCTGGCAGTGCTCCTCGAAGGTCCGTGAGCAGACCAAGATGTCGTCTAAGTATATGAGGCAGATGTCGTACGTCAGGCCGGCGAGCACCAGCTCCATGGTACTAGCGAACTGACTGGGGGTGTTACAGAGGCCGAAACTGAGCACCTTGAATCGCCACTGCCCCTTCCATGTGACGAAAGCCGTCTTGTCTCGGTCTTCGTCCTCTATTACTGTCTGCCAGTACCCTTGCCTCAAATCACAGCTACTGAACCAAGTTGATCCGTACGGCATATCAAGACAGGTGTCGATCTTTGGAAGCGGAAAGTGATCTTTCTTGATCAACTTGTTAGTCTTACGGTAATCAACACAAAAATGCATCGACCCGTCTTTTTTTTCACCATAGCGACGTTGGAACACCACGGCGACGTGGCCGGTTCTATCACATCGTGACATAACATTCTTCAACATGTGCATCAATCTGCGGCAACTGACTGGTGGGATGCCGAGGTAACCGTTCATAGTGGGTGGATTGTTTCCAGTGTCAATCCGATGCTTAAGAATGTCCGTTCAAACTATTACGATCGAGAAAAGATGTTGGTGTGTGAGCGGATGAACTCCACAGCAGTGGTCCACTGCTCCGAGGTAAGTGTGCCTGGTAATCGCTCGATGAGGCACTGAATATGGGAATAATCCTCTGCCACTTGTTTTGATTCTGCTGCCGTGGCCTCCCCTCGATTAACCATGGCCTGTTCATGCTGCCGATGCATTTGGCTGGGGCGCCACTTACACTCGGCTTCGCCAGTCGCTCGATCGACACCATCTGCCTCCACTTGATCGGCCTGGATACCGCTACGAGCATCCAGCCCTCGGTACATAATCACTGGCTCAGCCGTAGCAAAGTAGTCACCCTCCTTGATATGGCAGGGAATTCCGGTCTGGTTGAGGATCCGGGCCACACTGACCATCGTCTCGTCGCCCAGCAGCGTCCGGGCCACCAGCATGCCCTCTTTCATCATTCGCGACTCCACTGATCACTCAATCGTAGGTTGGGGTTCCTCCTCAGCTTCCATTTTCACCGGCACGTTAGCCTCATGCCGGGGCAGTATGGTAAAGTCCTCAGCGACCACCAGTCGCTGGCAGGCTATTTCCGGTGTTCTCTTAGGCTGCGTCCGAATTTCCACATCGCCGAACCGAACGACCCCAGTCGCGAAATCCCATTGGCCCCGTTGCTTAGTCAACCAGTCGCATCCTAGCAGAAGCTCATCAAGCACTGGTGACACCGACACTTCGGCCTCCATGGGATGGCCATCGATGGAGAACTGTATGGTGGCTTCACCGTCCACCTTCAGTGGATTTCGGCCGGCAGCTAGCAACGAGAAACGAATTGGTTGTAGGTCTTGTCGCGATATGAACCGCCTTCCAATGACACTACGATAACATCCGGTAACTAGCATACACATCAAGGGCCTGCCGCGAAACTCCGCGTTGACATAGGCGCACGAAAAGGGAATAGCATTAGGAAGTTGCACATTTTTTGTGACCGGCCGGACTGCCGCTGACGGCAGTTCCCCGAAAGGAACCTGGGAAACGGCCAACGAAGGTAGATACTCTGTCTCCGTTGGTTTCCACCCCTTACTCGCCGCTCTGTCGATACTCTGTTTGTTGCCGCTACATTCGGCCTGGATTTCCAGCAATTGCCGTTGGATCAGGCTCACTGTGTCTTCCGGATCTGGGACAGGTGTCTCCTCCCCTTCCACTGCATAAGTCGCCTTGTGTTTGTGTCTGTGTTTCTGGTCACCACCACCCCTATCATAGTGATGGGGAGCTAGTGATGCCTCATATGCTTCCAGCCGCGTGGCAAAGGCTAGTGCATCCTCTACTGATTTGGGTTCCCTCTCCATGACCTTAAGTTGGAGCTGTGGGTCTTCCAAGGCCTCTATAAAGGCTTCTTTTGCCACGTGACTACTAAGTTCTGGTGTGGCTGCCGGGTATGCCAGCGCCACAAGCTTGCTAATGTCCAGGTGTAACTGCTGTAAGGTTTCACATGGTTGACGACGACGGGCCCTCAGCTCGGCTCGGAACCTTTCAGCCTGCAATTCACTGCCGAAACGTGTCTTTAGCAGGGTGATGGTATTCGCAACCGTTGCCTCGGGACCTACATCCCACAGGATCTCTCCTGCCACCCCATCCAAACAGGCACAAAGATGGTGATAACGGTGGGATTCATCCCACTTCATATAGTCCACCATATGGGTGAACTTAGCTAGAAAAGTCTCAAGGCTGCCGGTACCATCATACCTAGACAGCTTCATTAGATTCCTCTTGGCCGGATTATAATATCTGGCGTCAGGCCTGCCTGTAGCAGGTCCATTCGCAACCCGTGCCGCCGGAGCGGCTGCCCTAGGGACAGGACAAGCCCCCCGAACCGTTCCAGAAGTACCCTGAGGCACTACAGCCGACCCCGAAGCAACAGGAACAGTATTCCATGCTACAGACGGGTGCACACCACTACTTGCCACTGGGGAGCCAACGCTTCCAGCCAGCGATTTCTTGGTTGAAAACAGCACAATGCCGGCCGCTCCGTGACCGGGGATGCCGGCCGGAACAGGCACTGGTTGCCGAATGCCGACATGTCCATTGCCATAATTGGTGCTACTTGCCACAGTCGTTGGAGCTGCATTGACATATCCGACTGGCCCGGCATATGCCGGCACCAGTCTTACTGAACTGGCAGTACTTACCGCTGGGGTGGGCACCATCTGCCCATCCCCGCAGACATATAGTTGGCCGGATCGCGACCAACTGTGCTTACCTGAAAGCCGGACTGTGCAGGTATCCATTCGGCAGACCCAACCGACAACACTGCCGTTGCGGCCTCCGGTGCCGTCACGAACACTGTCCCGTGCCGACCACATCAGCTCTGACTGGAACATATCCGGCCGAGCTAAAACCCTGCACAACGCTATCAACGTTGTGCAGGAACAGTATGATCAACAACTACCGGAGCTGCATACACCGGATTAACACCTGCAAGCTCCATATCTTCCTAGTCCGTCTCTAACGGACTTCCAAATATGGTCCCCGGTGCGGCATTCAGCCTGCCACCTTTGTCGCAACTGACCCTGAGACACAACATTACGCGGGGTATCTACGATCTGAGATCGAGCAGGAATTCCTGAGCTATCGGGAACTCTATCGACTGTTCTAACAGACCT
>Ga0056132_1000377_pt1 | contig 10982 bp, 7 predicted proteins | sample WorMetLIZISLAND2_3_FD_71119 | JGI IMG/M metagenome (GOLD analysis project Ga0056132, IMG submission 71119) | Marine gutless worms symbiont microbial communities from Max Planck institute for Marine Microbiology, Germany - Olavius clavatus LIZARD... ...
CCAAATTTATGCGGTGCTCCAAATGATCTCAGGAACGCTTAAAGCTATGAACTTCAAATTTGGCCGGAACATTCGCAGGCTCACTCCAAGCAAAAGGCCATAAAAATTTTGGAGACAATTAAAGGGGGCGTGGGCGTAGTCAGGGACTCTCCAAAATTTTCAGGGCAGAGATATATGCGCATCGCGCGGTCGTCTTTGCGATAGCAAGGCTTTCTTGTACAATAGTGGCATAGTGCATAAATTTCTCGTTTCTTATAATTTGCTAAACGTTTAACCAAACTTTTTGTTTTTTTAAACGTTGAAACGACAGCATCCCTAGACTCCTCACACCGAAATGCGAATGCGCATGCGCGAATGAACAATATAAAAGCAGAAAAGTGATGTTGTGCGTTACTTATACATTTACTGTGTCCTTACCGTGTAAAATGTGTTTTAGGTAAGTTCGATTTTGCATTTGTTACCGCCTGATGTTACGCAGAGCGCGGTTATGCGACGGGGCGATGATATTCCTCATGTGCCATCGATCCAGTCAGCAGGACTATTTTCTACAGTCTGGAAGCCAGGGAAGGTGCCAGCAGAATGGAAGGAAGGTATTGTGCTGTCACTGTATAAGGGAAAAGGTCCCCGGTCCGAGTGCAGTAGCTACAGACCAATAACTCTTCTTTCAGTCACAGGCAAAGTTTTTGCCCATGTCCTCCTCGCCAGACTTGACCCTCTGCTTCAGAAACATCGACGACCTCACCAGTCTGGATTTACTCGTCGCTCCACGCTGGATGCAATCCTGGCACTACGTCTGTTGGCGGAAATCCATGGGGTATTTCAACAGCTACTGCAAGTCGCATTCGTGGATCTGAAGGCGGCATTTGATTTTGTAGACATAATTGCACTCTGGAAGGCCATGCATGGTATTGGAGTTGTTCTGTACTCCTGGACCTAATTATTGACTTGCACACTGCAACATCCGCCAGAGTGCGCCTAGCAGGCCGCTTCTCTACATCAATTGTGACTACTTCCGGTGTAAGGCAGGGATGTGTCTTGACCCCTGCACTGTTCTGTCGAGCAATGGATTTCATCATGGAGCACGTCAGCCATAAAGTCGGTATTCATGTCGGTCAGCACTCCTTTACGGACATTGACTACGCCGACGACGTCGCTCTCCTCGTCGATAAGGAGGAAAACTTCTGTACCGCCCTCTCAGCAATGGACGAGGAAGCCTCCAAGTTTGGCCTACGTATCTCTTAGACCAAAACGAAAATCCAGAATCTCGGTCTGGGGTCAACTCCAGTGCCAGTGACAGTTATGGTAACACTGTTGATCCAGTAGAAGAATTTACATACCTGGGCAGTCTACAGTCGAGTCACAGCAACTCCATACCAGAATACATTCAGCGTATTGGACTTGCAGCCAGCGCAATGAAGACTTCATTGTGTCTGGAGTCACAGTAACCTCAGCATTCCCACAAAGATTCGCATATACTCTACATGTATCCTACCCGTATTACTCTACGGTTCCAAAACTTGGACTCTTACACAAACCAATTGGAAAAGACTGGACTCCTTTCATGTGCGGTGTCAGCGACAAATCTTACACAGCTGGCATGACTTTGTCTCCAATGATGAAGTTCTCGGCCTACTTGAAGTCTTATTCATTGTCCGAAAACGACGACTCGGGTCTATTCGGCCACATTGCCAGACTCTCACACACCGTACCAGCCAGTCAGATCGTTAGAATCTGTACCAAGGCGAGAGATGGCGAGCGGCCATCGCAGGAATGGAGACATGCCTGTGGTCGGCCACCCACCACCTGGATTCACCAGATCTGCCGTGACACGGGTGTCGCAGCGACCGAGGCCCTGCAGCTGGCGGGGATAGACCATCCTGGCAGATGATCGCAACGGCAGGAGGCTTCGGCTGAACGCTATGCATCATGATGATGATGAATAGCTTAAGGTTTCCTGCTGACATTGACCCCAACATAGGCGCTGTGATCCAACGGGAACACCCCAAAATTCGGGTGGAAGGGGTGGGACCAGGAGTACAAAAAACCTGCAGTATCTCCGAAACAATGCGAGATAGGACCAAGGTGACTACGACGGACTAATAGTAAGTCGCATACGCTCTTTCGATTGGTGCAAGATCAGTGACCTTGGATCACCTTGAACGGCCGAAACGTCACAGTATAATAAACAAAATTTTTGGAGCCTGCCATAATAATTTCAACAAAGATAGACCTATATTATTGGCGGCAAAATGTAGACCTATGATTGTAGTTTCTATGAATATAAGGTATATGCAGATATTCGGGATTCCTCAGGGAGGACACGTCAAATACAATACATGCTACCTTATACTGTGTCCATGCAGACTGCATTAGATGTTTAATATCTGCGGTGAACTTGTGACCTTGTGGTTGTGACAGACAACGGTCACGGAGTAGAAATGTATCCTTTTCATTCCCTGAGTGAAAAAGTGAGTGAAGAGATAACGTATCTGTTTAAGGTAATTATCAATATAAATTGCTGTACTAAAATTTTGTCGATTCAGAAGTTATATTGTCTGTTGCTTTTATTGCTTATTGCAGGAGTTGCTAGTTTCTTACTACATGAAGTGACAGTAATTTGTTTGTTTCATCACTACTGTGAGTGCACAATTTGTTCATTTATCTTTTTTTTTGTTCCGTTAATATTACGTGAAGGTCATATTAGTTCATTGTTGTTATTTTTGGCATTATTTGCATTTAAATCATGTAGATTTGTTCAGGTTGCATTCTGTTGGAATTAGCATTGTTGCGTTTTTGGATTTTTCGTTTTCGGTCAGTTTTTGGCTTGTTTTGCGGAAAACTGCGGTTTGGGTTCCACCGTCGCTGCCGGTTGGTTGTCCACACTGACAGGTGCTTTGAAGCTGCTGAGACATGCAATACCCTAGCTCGATTTTGCAGTGGTTTATATACAGATAAATTGTAGTGTACAAATCTTGTGTTGTTTTATGTTTATACAGATTACAGAAGCTGTTTTTGTCTGCTTTCTGTCGTGCATTGGATTATCTCTCTGTTGGAAAAGTTACATTGTCGTTGCTTCGATGTCTGAGCAAGCTACATTACTGCTGACTCATGATGGCAGATCGAATGTGTTGCGGATTTGTCGTGGGGCTGCGTCTGGAGTGATGAGTGTTGTGCTTGACTTTTGCAAGCATCTGCCGACAAATAAACATGTTGCTGACGTAGATCGTCTAAATAGACACTCTATGATTCATAACAGATTCGCTCAGAGTACAGACTTTGTTTGCACACATTCGAATTGTAGTTACCATCATCAGTCAGCGAGCCGATACATTCTACATGCGAGGTCACATTTTGATTTTGAAGTGACGCCCGATGCTGTGTATGATACTGAATTTAAATGGAGAAACGGGAAGTACACGTGTTCCAAGTGTCCACGATCAACAGTTGATTGGATATCTTTTCGAGAACACATACGGCATCATGTACTTGAAAGCCCGTACAAGTGCTCATTATGTATGACTGCCGTTACATCAGTACGAGAGCTACGGCTTCATTTTCAGGAATGCCATCGTGGGGAACAAGCCGATTTTGTGTTCAATGGCAGCGTTTTTGAACTGAATACTCTTTTAAGCACACTGTTACCAGAATCTTCTGCTGTCACAGAGCCAGTAAGCGTCACGTTGAAGGTACCAGCAAACACGAGAACAAGAATCGCATTTACATCGGCATTAAATAAAACCAAGCCTGTTGGTCTGATTCTGATGAGAGATCTCATAAGAGACCTTGATGATAATGCAAGAAAACTGAGAGCCCAGGAACAAGAATCTGATGGAAATGCATTAGATAAAAGCCATCCTGTTGAGTTTGTAAGAGATCTTGATGATAACCAGAGAAGTCCGAGAGCTACGCGAGAAGAAGCTGATAGAAGTGCATTTCTAGATGACGGTCCAGTTGTCAAACAGATGCCTGGAAAATACGAATACAGCCATGGCTTGTACAGATGCATTACGTGTTGCTACAAAACAGTTAAGGAAAAGGTGTTTGCACGTCATGCATGGAAACATGTCCATGGTTCCTGGAAGAGTACTTGTGTGCATAACACAAAAAGTGCATCATCCAGTGAATGTGCAATTGTTAATGGATTACTGGAGTTGTTGAAACGAGTTGACTTAGCCAGTGTTGTTGACAACTCGAGGCAGGACTCTGTATATAGAACTGAATCAGGTGCCCACCACCGGACAACTAGATCAGTGGAAAATATCAGTTCCATTGTATCAGCTGAAAATAGTAAGTAGTACTTTTCATTATTTGTCATGTAGATGACACATCATTTTGATCACTTATGCTGTGTGTGTCAGTTAATTCGAAACTTGACACAAGTGAATCAAGGACTGTATGAATAATATTGAAGCTAGCTTAAGTTTGAAATTTTTTTAAGGAATCTCTTTGCCAAAGAATCAAAAATTGGTGGGTCTTTCGCGCTGTTGAGCCCCAAGTTGGGCAATCTCGTCCAGGGCAAGTGTCCCCAGAGTGGATGTTTTTCAGCAGAAAACCTGCAATATTTCTGAAACAGAGCAAGATAGGGCGGTTGCTGTTGCCTGTTGATTACTAATAGGAGGTTGCATATATGTTTTCAGTTTATGCTGAAATGAATTAGCTAGGATGACCTCAGATGGCCACTGAGCCCTGTTTTAAAATACATATACACTTCAGAGCCCACCATGAAAGATGGACCCATATTGTGGCAAGGATGTAGCTTGCCTTGTGCACCCTGATTCTCTTCTGAGACCTTGGCGCTATATAAATCTTACTTACTTACTTACTTACTTACAGTTGTCTACACTCTGTGGCACAGTTTAACTGTTGAGGTATCTTGAGGTCTGCTTTTATATAGCGTTGTGACAGTGTAATGCACTTGTGTACATTTTGTAATAGGCGCACTATAAACGGTCGGTATGATGATGATGATGATGATGATGCTCGCAACAGCATTGCTTTCTTGTTTTAAAAATGTTTGCCCTGGAAGCTATGTGTTGTGCACTTAGGTTTTCAGTAAGAAATTAGTCTACAGTTAATGATGCCAATGTAAACTCATACCTGTGGTTTCCAGATGCCACCAGTGAGCTGTTGTAAGCAGTATACCCAGATTAATAAAGTTATTTTGCATGATATGCCAATATATGCTATAATATACCAGTATATGTGATATATCATAATAATAACCACTGTGTTGCAAAGCCAGTGTGGGTTGTAAGAGTTGTATATAAATTTATTGAACTATAATACCAGTACCGGTAGTTTATTTGCAGATTTTATTATACAGTTCATCGCTGTTTACTTGCAGTTTTCAGTGAAGGTAGAAGAACAGGCAACAGTCGGTGTATGCAAATTTTAACCCAAACACTTTGATTGATTGTCATATATTCTACTGCTGGTGCAATAGTGGTATGACAAAGGCATCACAGAATTCTATTTTTGGGTCTTTTTGAAGAATTGCTACTGATATTCAAATATTTTTTCACGCAGGGGTCAGTCTTCTGTAGAAGTGTGTAATTTTGTAGATGCCATACGAAGTTAAACAGAGATTTAAGTCCTTACACTTGAACAGTTGTGTTAACACTTTCAGTGATTATTGTTGAAGACTGAAGACTGTGAAGAGTATTTTGTTGTGTTCTGTTGTAGATGATAATTACTTATCACTACCAGATGTGGTGCAGAGAGTACAGCCGAGTGTGTCTGTTGAAACAGACTCTCCAGTTCATGATATGGAATCTGATCAAGAAGACGATGTTACTGAGAAACCAGACAGTGAAGAAATTGTAGTCATCAGACATGATGAGATCCCTCTGAAAGCACATTGCAAACAGTGTTCTTTTACATGTAATGATGCCAGTCAGCTTGCACTGCACATGAAAACAGGGCACAATTCTGCACCTTGCAAGCCTGGCAATTTCAAATGCCCTAAGTGTAATATGAGTCTGCCGAAAAAAGAAGTTTACTTCTGGCATTTGTCTCACCACACTGGAAACCACTCCGTCATGTATTACACTTGCAGTGGCTGTGATGCTGAGAAGCCGAGTGCTAGTGAATTGCAGAAACACATTGCTAGAAAGCATTTTGGTGAACGTTCGCGGTGTACTCCAGTGGCACTCGTTGAAAATGTGCGCTATCTGCAGAATATTATGAAGTGTCCTGTATGCACCGATGGTTTGTTATGGAAGCAGATCTTCATCAAACATATACAAGATAAACATGACCTTTCAGATCTTGCCGGCTACTTAAGTGTGAACTACGGTGATGATTGTCCTGATGTCCTCTCATTTCCTCGTCACTTACTAAAATGCAGTGCGAAAAAAACGACTGAGTCTGTCACTGAAGTTGCAGAAAGTTTCAGAACGTTACCTGTTAACCGTGTCCACCGTCATAAGCGTGAATTCAGCACCAGTGATTCACATGCTTCTTCCCAGCATGAGAACAGTCGCAGTCAGTCCAGAACTGAGTCTTCAGAAGAAAACGTCATGTCTGCCGTGTCTTCTAATGTTCTCTTCAACAGAGAAAAACCCCACAGAACTGCTAAGATGAAAGCCTATTCGCGAATTATTACACCACCATTGCGACAGCAACAAATCAGGAGTTCCAAAAGAGAATTTGATAAGATTCGTCAACAGCCAGTTGCACGTAAGCGAACAACCACCAGTTCAGAGGAGAACAACTGGCCTTCTGTCAGTAGAACAAAGAATGCTGCAGTGGCATCAGAGAAAGTGGTAAAAAAGCCAACATCAGCAAATGATAATGATTTCTTCACAGAATTCATCAACAAGCTTCCAAGTTCATATGTTTTCGCAGAAGATGTCAAATGCCCCCGATGTTATTTTGTCTCTAGAGTTCGCGTTAATCTTCTGCGGCACTTAAAATCCCACATGATTGCTGACGATAAAACTGCTGATTCAGCATCGGGATCTTCTGGGTCAAATGACCGTCTGTCATACAATTTATGGCAGCCAGGAAGTTCTGCACCCAGCGAAAAGTCTGCAGAAGAAGAGCCAGTGGAGACAGTAATGTCGGAGGCAAGAAATGCTGATGATAGTGAGTCAAATCTTATGTCACCAAACAGTACAGATGATGCCAGCGAGGAACAGTTAACAACGGCAGAAGTGGATTCTCTCTCTCAGTCAGAATCTGATATTGCTAATGATGATGCCGATAACGCGTCAGTACAGACAGAAATGCTGGCGTGTGAGACCTGCTCAAGTCAGTTTGACTCGGAAGTCGATCTGGAACAGCATATCTCTGTATCCCATGGCGGTCCGTACGTTTGTCATCTGTGTGGGATTCTTATGTGGCAGCAGAATGTCGTGCGTGCTCACTACAGTGCCAGGCATCCCGGTTCACCATTACTGTTTGAAAGGTTGCAGAAAAAGGCAGATGACAGTAGCAGAGAAGTTGGTGGCGTGAGTGAGAGAAAGATTGCACGAGTTCAAGGTAATTGACGTTATTTTACCTAGTGCATTTTTTTGCATATTGTGTTACCACTTGATAGCATCACTGCATTTAGCACTGTACATACACGTCAGTCTAATTGTCAAACTCAAAGGTTTTATTATTTTTGGAATGCTTTTAAGACATCATTTTTTATCAGTGTTATTTATTCTTATTTTGTGGCTTTGTGGTGTAATGGTTACGGCGTCGGACCAGAGATCGAAAGGTCGCAGGTTCGATTCTCAGCCATTTCAGCGTTACAGCCATTTTACTATTGGTTAATGACTGGGCAAGTTATTCACACACACACGTGCCTCTGTCACCAAGCCGTATAATTTGATACCGGCCTAAACACCAGGAAGGTAACAGCAGTATGTGGGAGAGGTGTGGCCTACTGCCCACATAACTGAGCTGTGTCTGCAGCTCACTGTCAGCTCAGTGCCATGTAAACAGAGATGAGCACTGACCCTAAGGTCGCAGAGCTGTCAGAGAGCGATGCTGACTATGGGTACCTTTACCTTTTTTATTTATTCTTAAAGTGGCTGTTGAAATCTTACACCTGTCAGTAAAAGTTAAGTGATATAAACGTAATTAGTGTAACACGTTTAATTTACTGTTGGTTGCATGTACTCGGCTGATCAGGAATAATGAAAGAGACTCAGTGGACAGAATTCTCAGACACAACGCCGGAAGTTTCATCACGGCAGAAAGAGCCTGATACGTGGTATAGTATAACTGCCTTTGTTTTTGTTTATCCTGCCAATTTTTGAATCAGGAACTGATCCCATGTCACTATTCAATTTGTTGTTTTTGTTCTTGAGCTTCTGGGTGGTTCTCTGCAAAAGTCCATGGCTAATCTGCCAATTTTTGGACAAGGAACTGATTCCATGTCACTATTGATTTTATTTTTGTGCTACTGCGTGGTTCTCTTCAAAAAAAAGTCCATGGCTCCCTCAATTTCACGTCAGATCATAATGAAAGTTGGCAGGATTGTTCTTCTAGTAAATAAACATTGATTGATGCAGATGAACTTGCCAAATTCGTAACAAAAGCCATTTGAGAGGTTTTTTGTCAGTTTTTTATTGTTTACAAATTACAATTAAGTCATCATCTGTTACACTGCAAGACATTGATAAGATTCAGTAAAAGAAGTTGTACTTATAAATAGGTTTTGTGTAAAATAGCAGTTGTTTTTTGCACTATGTCATGATTTTAGCAAGTTCACCTTTCAGCATGCCTGCCCCATTGCATCGGGTATGCTAGGTTTCTGACGTCAATATTTCATTTCACTGGGTAGTCTAATCATGCATTTAAGATGTGGTTGGATATTTAATGATCACCTTGTTGCAGATTTTTTGATGGGTGTAAGTAAAAGAATTGTGAATATCAGACTTGTAACTTTGTCAGATAATGACCAATTTTCAAAATCTGTTGCTGACACAGTCTTTCTGTAGGTGTTTTTTATGACTTATGGAGTGTATTCTTTATATGTTTTAGCATTTGTAGTTGCATTTGTTTCCGTGCTTCGTGTATGCTGTTCACGTTTTATCCAATTCATGTTTTGCTGTATGTTTGTGTGTTTTAGTAATGACGTTACTGACACGGGAATACTACCGTCTTCCAGCAGTGCAGTATCTGCTGCTCCATCTGCATCTGAGACTTCAGTATCTGAAGCATCAGCTGCGTTGCCATCTGATGCTCCTGCCACTGCTACCCCCTCATTCACAGTGACTTCTACGTCTCAGGTGCCATTGAACTCTTCCGGCTTTTCAACGACGTCAATGCCAGCACTTTCCACATTGCCGATACCACTGGACTCACTACTTGCGACTCTTGGCAATATGGAGAGCATTGCCATGATAGCTGCCCAGTTAGTTCCACTGCTTGCCAACATGGACGCCCGACTGCTGATGCAGATGCTGCAAGTTGCAAACCCAGCTCTTGCAGCGGCATTCTCCGCATATTGCACACCACCTGCCGTGGCCAGCGATCTCGGTCAGGTGCCAGCCACGTCTTGTCAAACGGAGTCGAGCACAATGCAGTTTCAATTGCCCAGTTCAACAGGTGGCACGTTTAGTTCTGCAATGTTACAGAACCAAACGAGTGTTTGCGATAGCTCTGCAGGCCGGCCTGTTGTAGCTTCACAGTCAGCAGATTGTAACAGAACTGTGTCGGGTGACAGTTTTCAGACAACTGATATCAGTTCCTCGGAATCTTCTCTTGCTGTTGGCAGCACAGCAGCTCTGGCAGACACTGCACCGTCTGACTCACAGTTTGAACAGAGATATGCATCATCTTCACCAAATGCTTTACATCGACCACAAAGCGTGGGATCAACTTCATCATCGATGTATTCAACCGATAAACAGCTTGAAGTGGACATTGTCCCACCAGTTGTTTATAATTGCCACCTGTGTTCATTTCGATCGTCACACAAGACGCGTTTTGCTGAACATCTCTCGTCAGAATTCTGCACCAAGAACATTATGGAGATGTCAAAGAGAACACTCGATGGAGAGCCGAGTCGTTGTAAGCGGTGCAGCCACTGTTCTTTCTCGACATACCTCTCTGAAGAGTTTGACGAACATGTTAGAATTCACATGTCGTCAGACTTGCACTGTTGTGCTTACTGTGATTATGTTGGACCCAGCACTGGTGCATTAAAAGTTCATTTTAAGCGGAACCACCAGAAGAAGTCATTTCCGGAGAATCTGGTTGGGCAGAAATCTCATGGTGATCACCACACCGATGACCAACCAAATATGCCTCTGCCTGAGTCCATTCATCTGGATCCTGTGGTAGAAATGTACAATGTGGTCACTCTGGATCGTAGTGATGTTAAAAGGCTGAAAAATCAGTATGGTGTTGCAAAAATTAACCTTTGTGGTTTATGAGGGAATGCGGTAGTGTTTGTATGTATTTGTTGGTTGTATTGGTATAACACTTATATCCGTTACCAAGTCTTGATCAGGTAGTGACCACTGCCCTTTTTGGATCAGGTACTGATTCTGTATCACTACTCATCTTTGTCGTCTTCTTCTTGATGTTTTTGTTTGAGAGACCATCTTCAAAAAAGCTTACGGCTCAAGGAATCAAATTCGATTGGTACACAATTTGGCAGGAATGCGTACATGCCAACCATTACGATTTTGGCGTAATTTTTATGCTTTTTAACAGTACAGACAAGTCTGCTTGGTAACAGAAACACTAGGGTATGAACAACCTGAATTGAGTTATCAGATGTCTCTGACTGTAATATAGTAGAATGTAGCTATTACTAATGTGTGAATATGAGAGTGAATTATTTTGTTTTTGATATAATAGAAAATGGTAATTATGCATGTGTAAGCCTTATTACACATGTTTTTGGTTCTAATCTGTTCTTGTCAACTTAGAGAATATGAATGCATATAATGACAATAATTTCAGTCAGTCTGCTATTGCTAATTTATACAAAACCGGCTTTGAAATAATAAAAATAATAATAACCTACTGTTCAAAGC
>Ga0056132_1000378_pt1 | contig 10974 bp, 7 predicted proteins | sample WorMetLIZISLAND2_3_FD_71119 | JGI IMG/M metagenome (GOLD analysis project Ga0056132, IMG submission 71119) | Marine gutless worms symbiont microbial communities from Max Planck institute for Marine Microbiology, Germany - Olavius clavatus LIZARD... ...
GAAGAAGAACAACAACAAGAACACGAACATGAACAAGAACAACAAGATGAGTAGCCTATCAGCCTGAGCCAAAATGGCCCCAATGTGAAGTTTAAAAAGGCCCACAATGTGGTTCTAAATGGCCCACGGACAAAAATGTGCACAGTTAAAACAACGAATTTTGTTTTGGTCGGCTCAACACCACGGCTACAATAACACATGACAACCAAATGGCGATAGAGAAAATTTAATTTAGATTTTATTTTCAACATACCAGAACTCCATCTGCAAGGTTGTCCTCCACGGTGATGTGTTCAAGTCGATGAAGGTTGTAGTCAATCTGAATGGCCGAGGTGTACAGAGTCAGCGATGGGTCCATCAGTCCTGCTCCTGATACACTAGTGTAGGTCATTACGCTCGGCCGTGCGTTGCCAAGGAAATGAATTCCTGTCAATAGCAACAACAGCACAGACTTGTATAACAGACCTCCAGATGGGGTGTCTCAGTGGTGTGGTGGCAACGACTTGGACTAGTGACTCAAAGGTCATGGGTTCGATTCCCACCAGAACCAGTCACACTTAAAAATGCATCGGACTATCGGGCTAACATGGATTGAGTAGAGTTTAACGCCCCACCCGACACGGGCTAACAGACTATTCGTTTCCCTGGTTGTTACACGTATACTGTATGCATTACCAGCATGGGGTGTGTTTGCATCTGTCGGACAGATTGGTAGAATTGACGCCTTCTTATGCCGGGCTTATAAATGTGGCTTTTCCAAAGACTTGTTTACATTTCAAGAATTGTTGCATGACTCTGGAGCCAAGTTGTTTAGGAAAATCCAGTCCTCAATGCATTGTCTCAACGCATTGTTGCCACCCAAAAAGACTACAGACTACGCCCTTAGAAACAGTGAACATAGTTATGTTTCACCACAGTGCAACCTCAGTGCTTTTAAACGTTCTTTTATTAATTGGAGTCTTTTTTACGTTATAACATTTAACCTAGGTTTTTATGTATCAGTTGTTCTCTCACGTTTAATCATGCACGTCTGTTGTGTGTTTTTCCAATAAAGTATGAGTAAGTATGAGTACTAATGGACTAAGGTTACGGTCAGGGTGATGCAGCCCAATTTTAAGTGTGACCCCACCAGGACCGCTGTCGAATAAATAACCTTGAGCAAATTATTTACACTCTTGGTGCTCAGAACAACTCAGCCTTCTATTGCTCCAGGGTAAGTAAATGAGCAGCAATTAGTACAGGCCTGGCAATAATCACCACTAAAATAGTGAGTCATTGCCGAAGGCTGAAGGCTACAGTGTGGCTGGCTGGGGCATAGGTGGGTCTGTTGAGCTGCTACTGTGGGTCTAAAGTCCATTCGGTCGGGCAATGGGGGGCCACTAATTGTGTAAGTGGCGGTATATAAATGTCAGGACCTCTAAGCTTTAACCGTTAACTTCAAGGGTCGCATTTGGGAATTTTAGCCCCCTAACCGCAATCTGCAGATGCCGCAACGGTGCTATGCAGGCAAATAGAAACAACTTCTATTTTTTTTTACACAATGCTGGACGGCCGGAAGTGAACTAGACCAATCTGAGCTGCGATTACATTCAGCCAATGGCTGCAGCAGTGTGGAATGGTGCAATTTGCTGCATAAAAAACTACACAAGCCATTGTGGCACTGCAAAACGTTGTAGTAGCTGCGGCTGCGGTACCTTGCATTATGTTACGTTGCGTTACAGAATGCAGGCAACCAGCAGTGAGCCAGACCGTCACAAGTGGACAAAACAATGAGTAACAAAGATTCACCTGCCCATGTTGGTGTTACACATCGAACGTAGACATCCTTAGAATGATTACACGAATGATCGTTTTCATCATCAGCAACGCACTCCATCACGTCCGAGTCCAGACTGGTGCACTCCACGTTACTGCGCCAGATCGGCTGAGCCGTCTCTCGACTAGGGACGTTGTCATATACCTGCAGTGTTGTATAAAATAATTTAATTATCAATTACAAATTACATTTTCAAATAGTATTTCAAATACTTTTCTCAATTACTACGTCACATCCATTGGCTTAAGTATTCTATGCACAAATGTATATCAAATACATAAAATACATGAAGTTGTATTTCAATTACAAAATACAAATTACTTTTGTTCGGTTAATAAAATACAAAAAACACTGAACGTATTTTAAATATGTATTTCACTTACTATACAACACTGTATACCTGCCAACTGCTTGGATGCACCACAAAACCCATCATTTCACAAACAACAGCCGAGTCCTGCATCGTCCAACCCTGACATACACAATCGACATTTATGCACGGGGTGCGGCACTATTAATAAAATGCTACATGTTACAACCGTCTTGCAATATGTAATATGTAACAAGAAGCTCAGCTGTTGCTGTGACAGCCGATCATACTGTATGCAGCAGTACAATTGGCTAAAATCTCACTACTGCATGATATCTATTTTAACGCTATTCACTGCGATCGCAGCATCTCGACCTGTGAATAAAAATGTTAATACAGGCGCTGTCATAAGAGCAAAACCAAGTACAGATCGAGAAGGGCGTTCATAAACTACCGACGAACTATCAGACTGGTGGTTATAAGTTTAGGCCTATGAGTGGATGGAACGGAAGAATCGGATCCCAGCCTGCTAGGAACACGCTGGTACAACTTTTAGCCGTGTACACCAACCATGAGATGCAGAATGTACAGTGTTACAGACGGACAGACAGACAGATGACAGGATTACGCCAATAGCCAATCATCGGCCCAGCTCCAACAGAGAACAGTGTCATTGTAGTCTGATGACGACCCATGATTAAAAGCCACTGGTCAGTAATTTTTAAGTCCATTAAACACTTTTCACCTACAGTAACTATAATGGTTAAATCATAAAGTTCAGTTAAAGTTACCATTAATTTAAACCACACTGCAGACTAACCAGCAACTTTCAATAACGGGTTACACTTAACAATGCACCAAACTATCGGAACAACGGGCTATATCAAACCCCTAACTCTAACCCTAGCCCATTAAGCTCAATAGCCCGATAGTCTGTTTATACCTGATATAGTTCGATAGTAGTCCAGGGGCACGGGAACTGGAGGGTAAGGGGGCCAAATGACCCCGAGGAAATTTACCTGGGGGGTCAAACATGGTCTTTTGAACCTCAGATTTTTTGGAAAGAAATATTTTCTGGTACAAAGATCAGTTGATTCTCAGCAAAATCAATAAAATTGTTGCCACCAGACCAGCCGTCAGATTTTAAGGCCAAAATGCACCAAATTCGATTTCGGGGTCAATAAGATTTAAACAACTCACATCTCGACATACGGTCCCCCACTCATCTTCCTCTGTCGGTCGAACTTCCAGACGTCCTTCCAACATACTCGGTCCATCAACAAGACGGACTCGCGTATTGTTGATCCACGTCGACTCATTCCGCAGGCGGAGCGTGACCGGATTTTCCTTGGTCCCCTCAAAGTGCACGAACCCCTCAATGAGCATTCCCAGCGCATTGGAAAACTCCAGCACAGTTCCAGGCTTTATATAGAGCTCTCCACCCAACCCCATCACGCTGGCATCACGGTCCACGATGTAGGTTTTTCCCGGCGTGGTCGAGAGTCTTTCGGCCAATCGTCCACCGATGTAGCCGTCACGGATGAAGTTGACCTCCAGTTCAATGCTACGATCGGTCAAAACCGAGGTGTAGAGCCAGGAGAACTCCAGTGCCGGGTGGTACTGTATCTTGGCCAAGTTGTATCGACTAAACAGCCATAAACACACCATTTTAACAGCCATTTTTTAGATCAGGAACTGATCTCGTATCAGTAGTCATTTTGCTGTTCTTCTTCTTGTTGGGGCAATCTCTTCAAAAAGAATAAGGCTCCATCATTTCAAATCTGACTGGGATGAAATTTGGCAGGATTGTTCTCCAAGTAAATACTTATCAGTTGATAGAGCCGGTCTTCCGACATGACAACATATTTTCAAGATGGCACACATGATGTCATTTCACACAGAAGTGCTGCCGCCTGGTGGGTGCACACACAGCGTCTGCCCGACGACTATGCAGCAGCGTCCACCACTTCTTGGTCTACAGTAAATTGATACTTGTGCAAATAAACTTGGGTTAGTGATTTGGTTTGACCCTTGGTTCTCCACATACAGTGGCATTAAAAACAATTTGAGAGTGGTGGGCCCATGGCGAGTGCAGTAGCGAGAGCCTACAATAGGGACTATTGCTGTCCCCCAGCGGGTTTCATGGACAGAACTCTTGGTCAGGAAGTCAGGGCTGAAGCCCCCTGAAGCCTTCAGTTTTTGGACGTACAACGACAGCAACAAAATTTGCTAAGCATGAATGTGTCTGGCAAAATATGTGTACTTTATTTAGTAGCACTGTATCTGCATGAAAGCGAGGGTTGCACTAAGGCAACTAATACTTCTGCCACTAATTAAGGAACCAAAGTACGTTTTGTGACAGTCATTGGCACCAATGAATGTCCTGGCCACTGTTACAGTTCAGTCTTTAATGGGTCAATGTTACCCTCAGATCTTTATACACACTTCTGAGAAATTATGTTCAGCTGCAGCAGAGACGACTGGTAGAGTGTAGCAGAACTGCTGTACTTTGTTGACCTTACTCATGCGTACTTTAGTTGTCGGTGAGTTGACCTATGCGTCATCCTGGAGTTCAAAAAATCTACACCTGCCCCCTTAATAGACTACAGTCACTCACTCACTCACTGGACAGCCAGACGAATTGCTTCAAGCGCATTTCAGTTGCGTTCCCACTGATAACCCTAGCCACATGCCTGTAAGTAATTACGACAATGACATAATTTCACCACACAAGAGGAGCGTTTTTCAAGACCAAATGGGGCGCGGCTGTTCACTGCTGACGTCACGTTCATTAACATATCCATCGAAAACGGACTTGGTCTAACATGTAGATAAAATACTAATCTATGGTCGTCAACCACTAACGCAGTCTGCATACCGCAGTTTTCTGTGGTAGGCAGATCGTGTTAGTGGTTGACCTAGTTACATAATTAGCATCCAAATAAGGAAATAGGGGCGGAGTCTCGTAGACCATGCACGCCTTGTTAGGTGTTGAAAAACGGAGCTAAGATAACTGTAATTTTTGCTTTAGAAGAAAACTGTGTTCAACGGAAGCGGTTTAACCCACAAGCGAATTTTTTTTCGTACGCTTGATTCGCCGTCCACTACTTTTTGTGGCTCTTTTGGCGAAAGTATTCGAACCCTGACCCTAACCCTAACCCTATTCCTAACCCCAAATCTAACCCTATTTCTAACCCTAAAGCTAACCGTAAATATAACGTAAGTTTAAGTTATCTTGTTTGAGCTTTTAAGTACGCGAAGCTGTATAACTTGTGTATAACATCTTTTTGAGGAATAAGTGGCATATGTTGTGGGAAAAAATTCGAAAAAAAATAATAATAAAATAGTCACCGACGCGATTTGAACCTGGGCATGCCGGCGTACCGTGCCAACGCGTTACCCAGTACGCTACGGGAACAGCTCGCTTGGAGCGTCGTAGTCGGCTGTTTTGTGCCGCCGCTAACACTGTTTACCATACTACAAAGAATATAAATTTACAGCAGAATGAATCAAGCGTACGAATAAAAATATCGCAACCAACAAAATTGCCAATGCCTACACCAGACCCAAGAATTATAAACAGACCAACCTATATTGATCAAAGATGCGTTCAATGATAACGTTATAGTCGGTTGTTCCCCACCACTGTGCCGTGGCCTGCAGTATCACATCCAGCTCTAATAGGTGGGTTGAGATCTCGTACTGTGAGGCCGGGTTCACCAGGTGATTGCGATTCATGTTAATGTTACTCGACGACAGTATCACCACCGCGTACGATCGAGTCCGCTGGTTCAGGGTCGGAAACGCACCACTGATCTCGTTGTCGGCAAAAACATTGTACAGAAAATCCATCGACTGCTTCGGACTTCCCTGTGTCAGCCGAACGTTGGCCACATAGTAGCCACGATTGCGCACGAACTGGTTCGAAATCACCGAGAAATTTACGGTCATCGGACGGTAATATACGCTCCGGACGAAATCATCCGTGTTATCGAGGAGGAGGACGTATTTCGGATGGTTCTTGAAGGTGTTGTTGGCGACCGTTCCGACGGCATTAATTAACGGCGCGATCTTCACCGCATGCTCGTAGTTATGGTCGAAGACGTTATAGGCTACGGTGAAGTTGGTGGCATTCGCCGGCGGCACACGTAGGTAGCATGAATCCATGAACACAGCCGCTAGCCGGTTTCCGACGAATGTGCTGTCGTTGACGAAGGCGGATGCTGCGCGGCAGTAGTTACCGACGTGAACCCCATGACCCTCGTTTACAAGGAACTGTGACCAGGAGACCTCAGTGCGCTGGTGTCGTGTGTAGCGCGTCCGGTTGTCGATGCTCGTCTCATTGAATGTCATGTTAACACCGTTGCCGAAGTTGTAGCTGAACGACGAATGATTGAACATTCGCCAGCCACCATCGTAGGTTATATTCACACCGTTGTCCTGGTTGTAGTGCAGCGTGCTTGCATTTACCAGTATGTCACCTGTTAAACATGTCAGAATAGTAAAGCAACTCAGCTGTTGCTGTGATAGCCGATCATACAGCGTATGCTGTCTGAAACTGTCTGACCATTGGTGGAAATAGCTGTGGATAGCATGAGTGTGTACTTATTTACAATTTGAAACTGAAGTCTGCTTTTGATCCCTACAAAAGTGTCTGAAGAAGTGAAAAGGAAGTGCCCTGCTGGGAATATAAAGGTACAACTTTCAGCCCTCTACACCGACCCTGAGCACCTGACAGACACAGAAACAGAGGACAGTATGACAAAAATAGCTGACCAGCTAAAAAGTAAATTCCTGGCCCAGCCACATACATCATAGGGTGGCTCTAATCTCTGTTTCATTAATCTCAGCTGTACACCCATCACATCAATGAAAATCAGAACGAATGCATTGAATGCATTCAACGGGAATGGAAACTGGAGGATAAATAAACTGATTTCTTACGAACTAAATCAGAATTTCAATAAAAAGAATCAAAGCCTGTAAGATGCCGAGTGAAGGCATCAATCGATCGATCGATCGATCGATCGATCGATCAATTGCAACTTCTATTCCCGAGTACCACGTTGTTAAAGGTTAAACGATATAGTTCTCGTGAACAATTCATCTGAGAACTACTGAGTTTAACTTGCCATATGGGATCACACAGTGTTACCTGCCACCCGACACAAATGAACACACCCCGGCCGTAATCCCAGCCAGACAGGCAGCTGGTGCTCGATTTAACTACCCCAGAAGGATGAAAGGCTGAGTTGACCTAGGTGACTTGTTACATACAGTGATGTTTACCCACCCACAGACAGTCACCCATCCAAGTATGCAATCTAGAATCTATGGTATGTTGCACTAGAACTAAAATAACACTCATCCGTACCTGCTCCGCCGTAGACACAGAGTCCGGCGCCGTATCCATTATATGAGATAGTACTTGCGTTGACAATCACGTAGTTACGAATGTTTTCCAGGTAGACTCCGTGCTGGGTGTTGTTGTTGGCGACCGTGTCGTTCATGTAAAACTCATACTTCGTATCTGAAACAAATGTCATCGCATGTTGTTAATTCAAGTTTGGTAAATAGTTTTTAAAATAACTTGGATAGTTTTTGGAGTAATCAAGAGGTTTACAATAACTTTAGATGTGACATTTCTGGAACCAGCAACAGAAGTGTGAGTCAGAACTGAAAAAATCCTATTGAAGTATGTACACAGAGGCTACTAGCTAAACCAGGGCGCGCCAGATCAAATAACCTGGCTGAAGAGCTTCTGCCCTGGCTGACTAACATTTATATGAATTTTAAGCGTGTATATAATGTCAATAAAAATGAGTTATGAAAACACTGATTATCTTTCCACCAGAGGCGTTCTGTGATGCTTAAATTATGTCAAATTCGTTTTTTGCCAGGGCTCTGCCCCGTTCCGAGCTCACGACGCTCCCTAGACCCCCAATGGTGTCTTGATCTCTTGATCTCGGCACCTTTGGCACCTCGTGACCTCGTCTTTGGTCTAGCCCCCCTAAATTCTAAGGTCTAGCGCCGCCTTGGTAAATGGTGCGAACTCGGGGTCTTCGCAGTTAATGACCTGCCTTATGACCTTACTGACCTGGTTGTCTTCAATGCCGATATGATACCTCATGATAGAGAATGAGCTGTAAGAAGATTTCCTAAAGACCTACAGGCCCACTGTGTGGAAGTTCATCCCCTTTTAGGCGCTTTCAGCTGGCGAGGTTTAGACTCAATTAAGCTAGGAAACATCATAAGTTGGACAGATGGCCGGCTACGTTAATAGCCAGTGCCTTAAACCAACTAGGTCAGTATACCAACAGCCCTGGTGAAAGGGCCTACTGTTACACAGAACTCAGCGATCGCTGTTTTGTGTCATTGACAGTCAGTATGTCACTTCGAATTGTAAACCACTATTGGTCAGGGTTTCCCCGTAATTGGTGGTATATAAATGTCGAGACCTTCAACCTTTAACCTTTTTTACAACTTTCAGCCTCCTACATCAACCCTGAGTGCCACGGTGAACAGCATCACACACAGACAAACAGACTACCGTATGATTCCAATAGCCGATCATACTGCATGAAACAGCACACTTGGCTAAGAAACTGCAAATAGCTCACCTGGTTCGGGGGAAGTGTCAACAAGGATGGCAAACTTGACGCAGTCTTTCTGCGTCGCGCAGACTTTCCTCGGCAGAGTCCACTTGAACCGGACAAACATGCAGTCAAACGTCGACGAGACTCCCATCGGGAGAGTGTTATTGATGACCGTGTAGCTCGCTATCAACTTGTTTCTACGATACTCACAGCTGTCATATACCTCCAGGGTACCCTTGGCACCTGGCTCGATGTCCATTTCAAGGACGTTCAAGGTCAAACGATGTCTCGCGTCAGTTCGAAACAGCTGCACACACGTCACATGCACAGTGCTCTAAGGACAGAAAATGGACATGTTCTGTGCATTACAAGAACTATACATACGAGGACATCTTTCTGAAGGTAGCAGAAGGGCATCTGGGTCCTGACACATTTGGTATTTCTTGCCGGTAATGACCTCATGTGACCAGTTATACCAGTGTACACATATACCATTTTAACGGCCAATATTGAGATAAACCTGGGTTAACTGGTTTCGCCTTTCATTCTCATTCTGCACTGATCCATGACCCGTGAGTGGTGGTGAGACAGCCCAAATGTTCTTAAATTGTCCTTGACATAATTCCAGCAAGTTTTTCTTGGGCATTTTCTCTATCTACACCATGTCCGGAAAAAAAGAAGCCAACAGTTTTCTCTGAATAACTTTAACAAATGTAGATGCAGTTTCGTATCTTTTCGCATGAACCATTCCGAGGACTCATTTTACTAAGAACATAGAAAATTTATTCCTAATATTATCACATCTATACGTAATGATGACGTAAGTAGAAACTAACAGTAGTTGTTTGTGTGTATTGTTGAGTTGTCTACAGCACCAGTAGAAGTTGATACAAAAGTTACTAATGCTAGTTTAACTCAAAATCAACGTTTACAATGTGTAACGCCGCACTTAATCCATGTGGAGATACCGCAATCGCGCGACGCCACTGAACTGAACAATGACGGCATGATCAAGCTCGTCGACATCCACTGCCAAACAGAACCGAATTTATCAATTTTTCCGACAGAAATTTAATCAACGATGACTCCAGTTTCTGTTCGCTTATTCTACCCCCAATTGACTTGCAGTGTCATGTTTATTCGTTTTGAAAAACTTTTGTTAAAGTCCATCTTTGTCTGTAAACGGCATTTTTGATGACATCAGATATGATGTCATCTCCACGTTACGATGTTGCAGTGTTGGGCAAAATTTTCTAATGGTACAGTACACTGAAGTATCAGGATTATTCGTGCGAAAACTTACGAAACTCTGTTCAAATTTGTCAACGTTATGCCTAGAATATTAGTGGCTTCTTTTTTTCCGCACATGGTGTATAATCTCCATTTGCACGCATCACTTGATCTAAGCCAGAACTTCTGTAAGCTACTAACAAAACTTCCCACAAATACTCTTAAAATCAATAAAATTAGAACAAAAAATAAAACCCGCCTAAAATAATTTAGAACAAAAATCGACACCCCTAAAAATAATTTTTATCTCTGAAAGACATGAACATGTAAATCATAATAACCTACTAAAAATTGTCTGCTCTGCCTCTTTGTTCAGCACAGTTTCAGTTTTCATTTTTTTTTAGCTTAATTGAAAAATGCCAGTAGTAAGTAGTCTGTGTCATAAATCGAGTATGTACATATTATGAATATTAAAGATGTGAAATATTCATAAATATTTATAAATATCAAAACTGGCCATGAATATTATAATTTGCTATACAGGCAAATGACACTGTTCTAGACAACGAATAAGCAGAACAAAGCCGTAAAATAATGCACTGTGATATGTGACTAAAACATACCCGAGTACACTCTTGGAATGGCCCGGGAACTCCGACAATGAGTTGTGGAAATTTCTGGTTGTCAAGGCTAGCCATCATACAAAACGTCAACAGTTTGTCGACGATCGGAAATCGTCCGTCGAGAAACTTCGCCTTGATGCCGTTACCGAAGTTGTTGCTAAATATAGACTTTTTCACCTCGACTCGACCCAGAAGAGTTTCCACAACGAGGCCGTGACCTGACACAGATAGACAGTCCACACTAAATGACCCACAACACATTATCAGCTTGGTTTATAGTACGGCGGCGGTACATGGCCTTGGCCCTCGTTACCTCCGTGACGAGTTACATTCAGTGGCAGCTGTCCAAGCCCGGAAACGACTAAGATCATCGACACGCGACGACCTCGTTGTCACCGC
>Ga0056132_1000379_pt1 | contig 10970 bp, 7 predicted proteins | sample WorMetLIZISLAND2_3_FD_71119 | JGI IMG/M metagenome (GOLD analysis project Ga0056132, IMG submission 71119) | Marine gutless worms symbiont microbial communities from Max Planck institute for Marine Microbiology, Germany - Olavius clavatus LIZARD... ...
TTTCATGGACCTTTTTTCCTATGTGAGATGGACGTTTTTTCCGCATCACTGAAAATTTGATGGACCAATTTTCCGTGGACCAATTTTCCTAGTGGACCTTTTACCGTGGACGTTTTTTCCGTGGACGTTTTTACCGAATGCCGGTGGTAACGGCAACGGCGAAACGGCAACGGCAGAACGGCAACGGAATGGTGGAAACCAGGCACAAGGCTCTGCCGTTTCAAGTCGCATAAGGATTAAATTTGGCAGGATTGTTCTTCAAGTATGTACGCATCGATTGACAGAGTCAGATTTTTAATAGGACGTCGTACTTTCAAGATAGCCGCCATGACGTCCGCCCGCCGCTTACTGTTACATATGCAGCAGCGCCCGCCGGCTGCCCGCTAGCTCACCGAGTGCGTTACTTCACTGGCTCGCTATATATGCACTACATTTCCTGATCCATAGCACATTCATACTTGTTGTTATGCTGCCCGATTTCTTTTTTTCTCTGTATAGGAATACATTTGATGAATTTTTACCGACCGGTGCCTTCTTATGTTAGTGCTGATGTGCCGTTACGAGCCGTTACGACCAGCATCAGTGTCGGTAGTAGTGCATGGTCTATTGATCTGCTGGTTGTGGTGGGTTATAGACAAGAAGGTGACACCGAAGCGTCGTCGAAGTTCAGCGGCGGGCGACGTGTCTCCGCCGGTGAGCGGCAGCAGCAGCGGCTCGACGGCGACGGGTGCTGGCGGCAGCGCGGTCAAGTCCAAGCCGCCGACGTCGGGCTGTCAGACTCCGCGTATGACCGTACCTCTGTCTGAACGTCAGCAACTTGCACTGTTAATGCAGATGACGGCCGAGGAACAACCTACGCCCGGTCAGCCAGTCTCACTCTTGCTAATTTATTTATTTACAGGCCCTTGTCGTCATAGATCGTCGCCAATTCGCATTATTGAGATTTTTGAAAATTAGTAAAAGCTAGAGTTTTTGTCATGTCGTAGGATACTACAATATAAAACTAAGTAAGTAAGTGAATAAATCAGTTTATAAATCCAAAAAAATTAAAAATTATATCTGAGGCACTAGGTCCATTGGGTCGCTAGGGGTGCCTGAAAATACCGATTGAAAATAAAATGTAAGGCGTTCAGGAAAGTTGTTAGTGATTCACAGAAACGAGCGATATTGGATATAGCGAATCCGGATATCAGCGGCCTCAGCTAATAAAATTTGTTAACATAACGGCAGGCATGAAAGTGATGGCAATAAAATCAATACAGTTGAAGTCATATCTGTTATTTGGGCAAATATTCTAACGTGTTTTTTCCACTCCAGTTAATTAAGTTTACTTATTAAGTTTACATGAAGGTACATGCGCGGCCTATAACGTGAAGTAAAAAAGTAAACGTAAGCCGTACTGGACTACTGGATGAGTATTGGATCTGGGGCTGAGCCCTCCCCCCCCGTCCAAGCAGTCAGCCCGCAGGTGACATGGTCATGAACCCGTTGGTAGGCCGCGATCTTTCCTCCAGGCCTGGAGTAGCCATGGAAAAATTGTGGTGGGTTATTAATAGAAGTAGCAGGTGTAGCGTTGTTTGTGATTCCGTTCGATGTTGATGTTGCTGTCAACTGTGATTTAGACTCCCAATCGAATTGCACATCTGCTACGCCCGGTCCGCTGTCTCCTCACTCCGTGGGACGACGGACACCTGCCGACAAGAAGTTGAACAAGCGTAACGAGCGTGGAGAAACGGCGCTGCACGTCGCCGCAATACGAGGCGACGTTAAGCAGATGAAGAAATTGATCAAGAGCGGTGCCGACGTCAACGTCAAAGACTACGCAGGTAAACAGAATAAATGACACGTTCTAGTGCTCAGAGCAGTATTTAATTAGTCACGTAGAAACAATGTAATAGTGGCTTGATTACTGGATATAGGGCTGTATGTGTCAATGTAAAACTACTCGCTTACTGACTCATATTTCAAGGGCGGGAGAGGCCAGTTGCAGGGAGTCTCTACAACGGTGGCCACAGCAATGACGTGATGGTGACGTGAGGTGATAAGAGCGAGAGAGTTGAGGGGAATCTTTTACGGGGTGAGGGAGGGGCGACTGAAAATATGGCGACGTTTGTTTGAGGCTGTCATTTTTTGTGGCCGTCGTTGACTATCATGCGGCCGTCGTTGTCTGTGTCCGTATTGTCAACCCCCTTTGCAGGAGGCATGTCTGTTCTCGGTCGAAAAAGTAAGCTGTTACAGTTACAAAGGACGGTAGTCGGGACCCATCAAGTGTCGTTGACCAACATGAACTGTTTTCTGGACACCATGAGGGGTCTGCCCCCGGGCCTCCCCTGACCAATACAGCCCTGGCTTAAAAGGAAAAGAACTGACCCAGTGACCTGTAACCCCTGGACCTGGTTCCGTTTTTGGCTGGTTGTAACTTGACAACGACTCTCCATATATAAGCCAGTGGATCCTGTCGGAGGTTGTTTTGTACTTGAGTTGGCTGCTGTGACTTGTGTGAAAGGTTGGACAGCACTACATGAAGCTTGTAATCATGGCTGGTTTGACGTGGCGCGTCAGCTGCTGAACGCTGGAGCTGACGTCAACGTTCAGGGTCTGGAGAATGACACGCCACTTCACGATGCCGCTATCAATGGTCACACCAAGGTTCGTGTCACTTTGCCATTATATTTTTGGTTGGTAGAATGATAGTTTGGTCGTTGGGCTGTGATTGAGACGTGATCTGCAAAAGGGTGACATGGTACTGTAGTGGTTAGGGTGTCGAACTTGTAATCAGCGGCTTGCAAGTTCGACTCCCAGGCATGCGCTACCGGGTTAGTAGGCCTACTTGGATGGGGACTGTCTGGGCGGGTAAACCATATCGGTGTGTAACCAATCACGTAGCTTAACTCAGCCTTCCGTCCATCTAGGGTAGGTAAATCGAGTACTGACCTGTCATGGCTAGGGTTAAGGTGGGGTGCATTCACTTGTGTCCTTCGGCAGGTAACACTGTATGATCCCTTATGGCTAGTGATGTCCGTTTCAAATCCTTTGTGTGATGATTTTGATTTTGATTGCAGACCACATCACTGGGGACATGTCCTTCTCACGAATGTGTGCCTCTGTCACCAGCAGTTGAAAGTTAACTGTCATTGCATAGACTTGTTATATTTCTGCCTGGTTGATAGTATGAGTCTGAAGTCCTGTGTTTATATTTGAAGCTGATGGTAGTAGTGGTAGTTTCATGACAAATATCTATTGCCCAGTATGACGTATGATGTTATGAACGGTGTGTTTATGCATGCTGTGGTTGGCAGTTGGTGCAGTTGCTGCTGCGTCGTGGTGCCAATGCCCAGCAGTCAAACCTCCGAGGCAAGACACCAGTGGACGTTGCAGCCACTGATGTCATTGCACGGCTGCTGCATGGAGAAGACAACATCCATCGTAACAACCAGATGTCACTGGCGTCCAGCGATGACAGTAATGAATCTGCAAGTCCTGTGTTAGTGCCAGCAGTTACATCACCAGCCACTGTCGCCAGCTGTGTTTCTTCCAGGCTGGCCCCCAGCAGTGACAGCAGTTCGTATCAAATGTGTTCTTTTTAGTGCTGATGATTTGACGTGTTAACTTAATGCATTAAGGAATTAATCGCAATTTTAAAAAATCATTGCCATTAGAACGCACATACATTCTATGAAGCAGGAGTTCCAATACTTAATTAAACGGCGGTTATTTGACCATCGAATAATACTCAATTAATTATTATGTTTTGGTTACAGCACCTCTGTGATAATTTTCAGTTGAGAAGCTAATAAAACAAGTTCGACAGTGGGCACATCTTTCGCAACCTACTACATAAATAGACTTGTCAAATTGATGCATTAACTAATGCATTAACGCATGATTTAAATAATTAATCACATGCAATTTAGCACTGTTAAAAGAAGTAATCGCTCAACAGCTCTAGTTCTTTTATTTCTCCTGATGGTGCTCTACAGAGCTGCTGTTTGGGCAGCAGGATGAGCTGACTGACCAGTTTAGAAATACTGCCACACCATCCCTGGAGGTTTACCCCAGAAAACCATGTGTTATGGCAATCAGCGCAACTGTAGTTACTAATTACTATGGAAAATAGGGTTAGTTAAATAGAAATCATTCTAATCATGCTGTTGTGTTTGTGGATGTTGATGTTATATAGTGGAAGATATTTGCACTTTGTGTGGAAGTGAGCATCAATACTTGTGGCTGTTTAGCTAGTAGCTAAATTCTTTGGTGATTACGTTTACGTCTACTTTATTCTTGGAATTTGCTGATAGCCTGATACTGAGGTGCACAAGTGAATATGGAAAATCAGATGTAGGTTGCTTGGACTGTGTAGACTGTAGAAGAACTGATTAAGCACATTATAACTGTATGTGACCACTCGCCTAGGTCAACTCAGCCTTCCGTCCTTCTAGGGTAGGTAAATCGAGTACCGGCCTCTGGCTGGGGTTAAGGCATGGTATGTTCACTTGTGTCAGGTGGCAGGTAACACAGTATGATCCCATATGGCAAGTGACGATCCGCTGCTGAACAGAAACTGATCGTTCCACGGTGCCGTTGGAAGACGTTTGGCTGCCAGGCTTTTTCGGTGGCAAGTCCATCAGTCTGGAATGCATTACCGGACAGTCTCAGAGATCCAGAGCTGACTTTAGACATTTTCAGGCGTCAACTGGAAGCCTGGAATCATCTTCCAGCGGACATACGTGCGATCGACACTGTCAGCACCTTATAAAACTGCACTGAAGACATTCCTGTTCCGCGACTAGTTTAGTCTGGACACGTCGCGCCCTTGTAATCGATTTCATGTTACGGCGCGTTAGAAATCGTCAGTGCTATTATTATTATTAACTGAAGACATACTTCTTCACGTTAGAAGACATACTTCTTCACGTTATATTAGATGTACTTGCATGTTCAGCGCATTAAGAGATTTGTTTGGTAATGCGCTATATAAATCTACTTTTTACTTACTTACTTACTTACTGACGTCCCATAGACCTATGATTGATTTTGATTAAGAGCTCTACTCCTCTTCTTAACCAAACTGATTTGTGCTGTGTGTATCAGAGGGGTATAACAATTCATTGACGTCGTCAACGGATGCTACACAACAGCGTCTGTGTTCTTCAAGCAACCACGTCAGCCCTGGAAAGTCAGGAAGTTGCTTGAGCAAACGGCCGACATCATCTGCCAGCACGACAAGTCCTCCTTGTGGTGTTCTCAAGAATGTAATGGTGTCGCACCACATGGATCGCTCATCTTCGACGCCACGCTTGACTCTAAAGTTCTATCATGTTAAGCGGCATGAAAATGGCATTGCAGCAGCTGCAGACATTTCGCGGTTACACTCGGGCACTGATGGCACTACTCAGTTGCCGGCAGCCGTTTCCTCCGGTGGCAAAACTAATTGTAGCATATCACACATGGATTCCCCGTACTTGACCTCATCTTCACCCGACTCTAGGTATCACAGAGCTGATGTAACTGCTGAAAATCACCTAGTACTGAAGAACAGTCTTGAGCAAACCCAGAACAGTATATCCTCCGAACAACCGTGTGCGGCGATGGCTTTCTCTCCACAGTTTGAAGACATCAGTGATGCTGAGGATGAAGTTCGACCGTCCGCAGTGAATTCGAGAGAGTCTGTCTGTACTGTGGCGGGATACAGCTTACCTCCATTTGCCTCTCAGTGCTTGCCGGCACTGTCGTCTGGATTGTATCGTTCCACAGCAAGTTCGACATTTTGTGCGTCCACTGCCGTTACTGTGTCGTCGTCCTGTCTGCCAGTCGTTGGCTGGAATAACTACTCCGGGTTTTCACCGCAGACTGCAATGACACTTCTGCCACCTACAGCTTCCGCCGGACAGTCTTCTGCTGCTAGAATGCTACCTTGGATAGATGAGAATCACACTCAGATGGCTGTTATCAATAATTTGTCGCCAGTAATGAGTGGTGCACGCAGTAATGGTGCTGTTCAAACTGCAGATGCTCAGCGGCTCCACCTGCCAACAAAGCAGCCATTTCTGAGTGACCGATTTGTTGCGAGTGATGGCACTGGGTGCTTCAAGTCGGATGTCTTTCCTGTAAAATCTGAAGTTCTGCAGAATGACAAAGCTGTGGACCATCAGACGTCTTTTAAGTTGCAGAGTTGTAATGGACATGTAGGCGATGTTAAGGGCAACATGTATATTAAAGCCGAATCACCTGTCAGTCACGCGGAGACCAGTCAAGATCGGTGTCTGACCTCATTCGAAAGCAACGTGAACTTTCTTGCTTCACGATCTAAATCTGAAGAAATGCCATTTTTAAATAGTAGCACTTTCAGAGATAGTCACCACGTGAATGAAGACAGAAAGGACGAGCGGAAGATTGCTTCATGTGATAGTGAGCCGAACCTTCATAACGGTCTACGAATTAAACGAGACATTGATAGTTCATTGCCATCCCCTTACAATTCCTGTCAGCATTCTCCTGCCCGGTCCATTTCGCCTTCACTGCCGGCTAGTTGTCTGGAACCTGGTGTTGCCGTCAACTCTATTGCTGCATCGTCACAAGTCTCTACCGATGCTCAGATTACAAATCTGGAGCCGAAGGTTCCACCTCTTCGCATTATTATTCCATCAAAAGTTTGTTCGTCCGGTGCACTGTCTGATGGTTCAAACACAAACGCTGCATCTCGCGGCAGTGCTGGTTCGCTCCCATACGTTGTTAGTCGGACACACAGTGCAGATAGTGATGGGCTCAGCATCACAACGGATGAAGTCCAACGTTCCGACTCAAGTCCTGCAGTTTTTGTTTTTTCTGATAATGATCGTTTATCTTCTGCTAAAGACGCTTCAGCAACTTCCGAGCTGGTCCCGGCCAAACGACGAAAGATAAAACACTCCGGCAAGGTGAGTGTATATGTTCATGTACAGTTGATACCAGTCATTTGTTATGGAGGATGCAGTTTTCAGTTATGATCTTGCTATATTATTTTGAATCACTCATAGTACCTTTATATGTTTTGTTGCTTATTATTTGTGAAGAATTGAACAAGGCAGTAAGCTTAGGAAAGTGTGGGATGAATGACAGTACCTCTTTAAGCCCTAATCGTGCTAACAAGTTTAATTCAATAAACTGATCACGCAATGACGACTACTTTCAATTTTTTTAACCAGCCAACTTTTCTGCAGAGTTTATCCCCGATAGGGTCTATAAATGAGAATTTTTTGGGAACTAACCGCCACAGCTACATCTTGTTTATGGTATGGATGTCCTTACTGGTGCGTACGAGCTGCATCAGAGCATGAAAGAAAATTAAATGAAGAGAAGCTGACATAGAGCAAAGTAGATGTTTAAACTAGAATGATATTTTGTTGCTGTACAGTCTAAGGATGAGGAAAAGTCCAGCCAGAAATCTGCTACGGAGTCCAGCAATATGGTGGATGATTCCCAAACATTATTTGATCAGGATGAGCTGAGCTGTGGTGCTGCCGGGCTGGAGATGTCTACCGGTACCGGTCGGTCGGGTTCAACATCAGAACGTCGAGTTACGCGGGCGTCTGCCAGGTCCCAGCAGCAACGTGGCCGATCCAGTGCTGATGGTACGATTCACCTTCCTTTTGTCATTGTTGCCATTTAACTGTGAATTTTCTACTTTTCTTCTGCCTTTAGTTGTATGGCACTAAATGACTATATTGTGCTGAAGTGCCATTAAGAAACTGCTCACTCACTCACTGCTAAGCACTCATGTAATCATTTTCACATTTTATTCATGAAGTATTACATTGTATTGCTGTAGAGCTGTAATGACAGTATTCAGTGCATATTATTTTCAGTGCTGTTGGTTGGAAGAGACTGTAAAATGTCTGCTTCAAAACCTCTGGAATGTTGTTATGGCATTTAATGAAAGCGGGTTGGGTATAGCCCGACGTACCCTTTGGGCAGTGCCACCTATCTACTTCAGAAAGAACAGTACGAAGAATTTATGTCCGACTTTGAGAATGCCTGTGTCTGATACTGGCCCAACCAGGTTGACTTAAAGCAGTGGTGCACAGAATCCAGATGACAGAACACATCGGGACTGTGAAGAGTTATGTGGTCCTTTATCCTTGTGACGTACGAAAGAAAAATGTGCAAAAATATGATATGTTCCTTACTTACTTGCAAGCTTAGATGTCACATTGACGCGACTTAAAGAGCACATTTAATGCACCTTGCTGAAAACAGTTTTTGTGCACTGCTGCATTAAAGTAAAGACCACCCCACCACCATCATCATCATCGTAATGCTCGAGCCGCGGAGGCCCCCAGGTCCAGTGTCATTTGACAGGAATGTCCGTGTCCGACTGCAAGGTCTCATTCCTGGCAGCTGGAGGCTGTGGAGCCATCACCAATCTGGTGCAGCCAAGTCTGCCTTGGACGTCCGGGTGGTCTTCCCCAGACTGGCGAAGGTCATTTTTTGGACACCAAGGACACCACTATCTACCCGAGCCACGTGTCTAAAGTGACATGAGCAGTGTGTTGCTGTTATTGTCATCACAGCTGACATTAGTGAAGATGTCTGTTGTTTGTAGCATCGAGTCACCGTGCGGATGTAGAGAAAGACGTGTTAGCGCCACAGGTGGACAGTTGCAGCACCGTAGTGATGACGGCAACAGATGAGGACAGCTCTGCTGGGTCTGCTGTGGTTGTACAACGTAAACACAAGAAGATTCAGCGATCTGCTGCCTCAGCTGCTGCCACCGTCGCACAGTCGCAAGACTCCACCTTCTGTGCCGAGGCACACGTTCCATTGGCTCCCATGCATCCGTACCGCAAACCCGCGAATCCATATGCTGCATACCGCAACATTAAAATGAAGGTGAATGATTAGCGAAATTTAGTGTGCAATTTAATAAATGTAGATACATGTAGTCAGTAGTTTATGTGTGTCTGATGTAAGTGGTTGTGAGCATTGTTGACAAAACACAAAACCTACCATGAGTATACTACTGCTGTTGCTGCTACTGCTGAACTTTCAGTTTCTGTCTGACCAGGACTAGGTGATTTTTCAGGTTAGTTCGTGCTCTGCAAAAGTTCCGGGTGTTGTTGGAGCAGAACTTCTAATAGGTTTAACACCCTACTTCTTGGCTAATCACCAGTGATTAGTGGAAACACAAAATGCCAGTCAAATAACCTATTCATGTTGCTTAAATTGGACTTGAACATGACACTTTCAGATCAGGAACTCATTTTACATCGATACTTATCTTGTTGTTGTTCTTTGTGGTCTCGTTGGGCGACCTAATGCTCCATTGTTTCAAATCGGATCAGGATGAAATTTGTAGGATTGTTCTTCAAGTAAATATGCATCGATTGACACAGTAAGATTTCCAATATGATGTTATTCTTTCAAGATGGCGGACATGACATGATTTTGTGCAGAAAATTGCTGCCATCTGGTGAATGCAGACACTGTCTCAGTCTGCCAGGCATCTGTGCAGCAGTATCCACCAGTTTCTGATCTGTAGTACATTTGTATTTGTTGACTCGATGCATGTGCAGAGTCTAGTTAGTGATCGGTTGTCACTGAGAAGTCTGTCATTGCTGTTGTCCTACTAGGTGAATGAACGTAAGAAGCAGTTGTGCACAGTTGTTCCAAAAGCTCCATCACGTTTCGGCGAATTTAGTCTGATGACAAGGCGATATGCTTTACACGTTGGACAATCGTCACTAGTGCCGGTACAGACATATTTTCTGTTGTTCACGCTACTGCTTATCTGTCTACTTGCTTGAGATGTGAAGTCCTTTGATGGGCAGTGTCTTTGTTGATTAAGATATCTGGTAAATGTTCGGGTGTATTTTACTGAAACTAGGCATTACGATAGTAAGAACTCTTTAGGCAATGAACTGTGACAGTTTTAACGTTTCTGGTTAATATTGAGTACACACTGTTGAATGCCACGGTCGTGAGATGCAGTGATGCTAAATAAACATAAATGGAAATTCTACCATGCTTTAGAGCTTTGACACTGAGAGGAAGGGCATCCCACCTAAAAAAAACTTGCTTCAACACCCCTCATTATCAAGGGGCAACTGGTAAACTTATGTTTCACCTGGAATATTTCTGTTAAAAAAAGCGTGTGTATGTTGGTTAGGTTACACCTGCGCCGAGTGGATTGGTTGGTCCACTGAGTGACCTCTTTACTGAGCAGGAAAAAGCTCGCTGTCAGCTACGAATGCAGCACATTAAAGAAAGGGTATGACAGTGTATCTCTGTCACTCCTTGTCTACAAGACCACTGTTCTATACTTGTGATGGCTAAATTACTTGCATAAAATTCCTTTGTAAACTCAGTTTAGCATTGTGAAGTACATCATTCAGTATTATAAACAGTTTCGTAAAGTGCATGTCTCAGCAGTTGATTATTTATATTATGAGAATGGCACTGACAGCCCGTGAACTTACCTGTGTCTATGCAGCAGAATTAGAGTCATGTGATGTTGATTCGTGTGTAAGTGGGATGCCACCAGCACGGTCCTGTGATCAAGTTACTCTGCTGCAGAAACACACTATTGCTGCACCCCTAGAGGCCAGCCGACCAGTCAGCGAGCAAACAGCTAGGACAGGCACATTTTTATAAAAATATAGATTGTGTTAATGATGTACCTTAATGGTGTTGGTTGGATGTCAGTAAGTACATCCTGGTGCAGCAGTCTCGTTTAGAGACCCAGCTTAACTCTAGAATAGTTGGATAGTTAAACAACAAAAATGGAATGCCTTATGCCAGTGATGTACAAATGACGTACACCGTGTAAATGATGTATGTTTTAGGATCGGCTGGTACTGCTAGCTGAACAAGAGATGCTGCGTATTGACTGCCACCAGGCTCGAGCTGCTAACTATAACCATGCTGGCGTGCTGAGTGTCTGCTCCTTGCTGTCAGTTGAGTCGGGTCTCTATGGTGGCAGTGCAGCGGTGATG
>Ga0056132_1000380_pt1 | contig 10962 bp, 6 predicted proteins | sample WorMetLIZISLAND2_3_FD_71119 | JGI IMG/M metagenome (GOLD analysis project Ga0056132, IMG submission 71119) | Marine gutless worms symbiont microbial communities from Max Planck institute for Marine Microbiology, Germany - Olavius clavatus LIZARD... ...
ATCTCTAAACATCTCCTTTATGTGAAATCTTTCATCGCTTTCATTATCGCCACTAAAGTTTATTAAATATATACTTCAATTTTAGGCCATGTTGTTTTCAGGGTTTAGTTCCCCTTTAACGACAGCTCTGTCACACCTTATGTAGTAATGTAATCTTAGGTCTTCATGACATAAGTTCCAAAACTATTCCCATAAATTGACTCGAGAAATTTCTGGCTTGTCTGTTGTGCAAATCTGGTAGCGGTTTTGGCTGATACCTGGTTTTGGTGTCGATTAGAACACTGCACTATTTCGACGATAAACTGGTATGCACATGACTGAACTGGTTATTATTTATTTATTTCATTCTCAGTAAGTTGTGAATAGTCTGTCATAATTGATTTACTTTTTATCATTCATCGTCTGTGTCACTTTCAGCTATGTTTATGTTTGGTGCCAGAAATTTTCTGTCATACACATTATGGAAGAAAGAACTTGCACCAGAAATCACTGTCAGATTTCTTGAGTCAATTTTTGCATCTGGTTTCTGGTGCATATTTAGCCGAAGTGATAATAGTGACAATAATAGTAATAGCTGTATTTGGCGTATGAAACTTGCATGCTCGTGAACAGAATTGTGAGGTTTGTTTGGTCGGCTGTGTTTTTGGCTGACATTGTCTGTCATATTTGTTGTCAGCCATGTTTGTTGTGCACATTTCTTAGTAAGTTTTTTCTGTACCAGAACCTTGCATGAACTTGCATCAAATTTCTGGAGCTTGTATCGCTTCTGTGAGTCTTGTAAACAGTTCTGTATGCAGTGTTGCATCATCACTGATGGGTGTGGTATGCTGGTGTGTGTTTCAGTTGTGAAGAGTTAGAAACAAGCACCTGTTTGTACCTACAGCTCAGTCTGTTGACCTCTCAGCCTGATTCACGCTGCTATTATATGATGTTGCAGGTCAGTAGTTCATATCTGGAACTCACTGTCATATAGCTGTGGATCTACTGAGCTTCTCGGCACTTTTGAGTGTAACTTGAAAAGCCTTTGACATTGTCCACAGTAAATGTGAACAGTAAACACCCAGCCTATTCTCTGCTATTACGTACATCTAATTTTCTAATTTGTTTTGATTAATTGATTGATCGATCATTCAGTTGATTGACATCGATCATTCGATTGATTGATTGATAATTGTTGTCAGTACCTCACAGTTTGAGCCTGGTATAGTATACGTTGTGTTAAGGCATTGCCTGACATATATGGCTGCTTCCACTCCAGGCTTATGTCGCTCCGGCGATACTGACAGACTGTTCCAGAGCCATGGTCCAGCTGACATGAAACTTCTGTTACCCATCAGTGAGTCTGTCACCCTACAAGTGGATACATCCCGGCACTTGAACTAGGGTGTATGATGACAAATCAGTAGTGTCTTTGATATGCTAAAGGTGTGTTGTATGCAACGTGCAGGCATTGATCATGAGGAACTGTGCACTGTCATCTCTGCTTCTGTCACACTTGGACTGTGATATCTCGACGTCAGTTTCACAGCCGATGTCACAGTCTGAAGTCGTGTTCTTTGCCATTGTTTGTATCCTCGCAAAGTGCACTGCGTTTCCTGTGGCTTTGTCTCAAAGTCTTGCTCCGCTATCTCAATGGTTTGTTGCTATCCATTTACCTTTTTAAGGACATTTGTTTGTACCATTCTTCCGTTATATAATTTTGTCTTTTGTATTGTAGCTCGTTTGTTTTGTTTCTTACTTGTACATTTACCGTGAATTTGCTACTCTTTTCCACCTGTAGTTGTATAGCATTAAATAGCACATATTGTGCTGAAATGCCATTTGTAAACTACTCACTCGCTCACTCACTGTCATGTGCAAAAATGCCAAATGTGATATAGTAAATGTTACATGTCAGATAAACTGTACATTTGGCTGCGAGCATCAGAACATATAAGTTTTATCTCACCTTTTCATGAGTGTGTGTGTGTTTGCATGTGTTTATAGCTCTAATGACTGGCTGGCATCTGATATTAAAGTCGACATAAATACACCTCTGAAGGTTTGCTCATGTTTAGTGTTAGTGGCTAACTTTTACACTTTTTGTAGTTCTATTTTGATGTATTGTTTAATTTAATTTATTTATTTTTTCAAAAATTAATTCTTCAGTTGGCAGTTGGTTGTATTATATACATAAATAGTGAGATTAAAATTTGTGTAACTAACTACTGCTTTTGTACAACAACAATAACAGCAACAACAGCTACTAGACTGCTGCTGGTAGTATTATGTCATGTATTCAGCATGAGCTAAGTCTGTTCCCAATAAGGCAAAAATTACTGAATTGAATTAAAACAGTCAATGATCACATTAAGTTTAATTAATTTTCTAATATTATAGTCATGTCTGACAGTTTATACAAGTTTTCCTTTGGGTGTTGCACAAGAGGCTCAAAGAACCATCCACCAGTTGAGGCTAAACAGACTAACTTCCATGGCTTCCTATTAAGCTGTTACTGGCCGGATTATGTCTCCCATCTGCCCACACTGTGGTAGTGGGGAGGAGATGGCTGAACATTTACTTCTGCCATGCCCAAAGTGGGCAGCAGAACATCAGCATCATTTCAGTGACAGCATTGACATCAAAGATATATTTCGGGACTGCTTAAATCTGATGGAATTCCTCATCTCTTCGGGCATTTGCTTTCCTGTATAAGCACTGCCTGGTGGACTTGTCATGACAACCACAACAGCAATTTAGTTGAGGTTTAAGAAGCAAACAGTTTGTGTTGTGTAATCGATTGCTGTGCAGAGTCCATTGTGGCTGAGGGCTGTCATCAGAGAACTGGAACCATTCGCTGCCAGGTATTACATTTTACACTTTTGTAGTTGTTCTATTTTGACGTATTGTTTAGTTTAACTTATTTTTTCAGAAATTAATTTTTCAGGTGTATTATTTTTATATGTAAATGGTGTATGTTTGTAGTGGTGCTGAAGTGTGTATTAACTGAGTCATGAATTCTGTTATATGTGTTTACGATAACATCAAACAGAAGTGTTGTGAAATATTTATTCAGTTACATTTATGTGAATGAGATGTATTAAGTTCTTGGCAGCATCGGTTCCTTCCTAATTGATAAACACGCGCAAATTTGGTTTCTGTTAAACGAATCTACTTGTCTGAAGTTATTCCACATTAGAAAGAGCCCTTTGCAGTTGTTTCAGCAGGTTTTCACAGGCCTTTATGTCACCCCACCAATTATGTCAAAGCACGAAAGTTATCATCATCTACATCATTGTCCTGGTACGAGATCAGCTGATACTTCGATGCTTGACGTTCCACGTACAAGAACTACACTGGGCGACAGATCATTTGCCGTCGCCGGCCCTCGTATCTGGAACAGTCTGCCACCCAGCATTCATGACTTGACACTGTCGTCGGGAACATTCGCAACACTGTTAAAAACTTACCTGTTTGTTTAGGGCCGCGGCACTGGTGTTTTTGAACTAGCGCCTCAGAAATTTACATTACGATACGATACGATACGTAACATGAAGCGTTCAGTTGAAGCCTCCCGCCATTACATTCGTCTGCCAGAATGGTCTGTCCTATGCCAGCTGCAGGACCTCAGTTGCTGAAACACCGGTGTCACGGAGGATATGGTTGGTAGGTAGTCGACCACAGGCACATCTCCATTCCTGCAATGGCCACTCACCATCTCTCACCTTGGTGCAGATTCAACAGACCTGATTGGCCGGTGCAGCGTGTGTAAATTGTCTGGCAATGTGGCTGAAAGAACTGAAGTAATTGTGTTTTGTTTATCTATTGTGTGTCGTTAATAAAGCCATTATGAAAAATATTCACACAATGTCTAATGTAGTGTGTGCATAACTCAGTGGATGTGCTGTAGAACTGTTAAGCCGGGACTTGAATGTTTGATGTCTAAAATGAAGAAAGCAGAGATTGTGGCATCTTCCTTTATGAAGCAGCTGCCATGTGGATGTCCTCTTACGACTGTGATGGACCACAAACGAGACGGTACAGGTTACGGTACATATAATTATCTTCTTTGCTTATCATCTGCTGGAACTGTGCTGTGATATCACTATTGGTAGCTTTTGATTGATATCAGTGCCATAACTGACATCATTGAGCCAGGTAAGGTTTTTTTCCTGCTAACAGCAGGTTGATAGTTTGTTTTATTTTGATATTGTAATGTTGGTTATTAGTTGTAACCTTTAGTATTTTACCTTCTAGGCATTGTATCATTCTTTAAATAGTACGCCTATACATACATACATACATACATACATACATACATACATACATAAATTTATAAAGTGCATTAATGCAACACAATCAAGCACAGCTTGAATCAGAGGTGTAGGCAGTCTCTAGATGGCAGAGGTTAGGAGACGAGGGAATTAAAATAAAATGATTTAGGCGGCACTTCAGTGTACTGATGGATGGAGCATCTCTGACGGATAGTGGGATGGCATTCCAGATGATAATAGTAGTTTTCACAAAGGTATGCTGGATGGCCAGAAGACATAGTAGTGATTTTGAAGGTGATCCAGGTACTGATTGGGAGCTAATGAAGCTGATCCATGATGTATTGGACAGAAGGAGTGAATGACTGCTGTAAGATGAGACGGGCGACGTTTGTTTTGATTCCACCTAGCAGTGGCACAGCGTAGTGGCAGACAGGCTGGCTGCAGATGATGTTTACATCATTGTGACGTGTCAAATAATTGTTGTACTGCTGTAAATTGTTAAAATGGGAGGAAGAATTATTGTCTATGTAAGTCTCCTTTGGTTTTTCATTTGCTTTGCAATGCTAGGGGCCACAGAGAAGTGCGTACACTGTACAGTAGAGGAAGTAGCATGTAGGCATAGTAGTCCCACTGTTTATACAATGATTATATATCCTACGTATTTATTTAAAAGCTGTTGAAAACCAGTTTTGTGCTATAAGTGTTAAATCATTAGAAGAATATTTAATCGTATCATATATACTCACGTATAAGTTGAACAATTTTGCACAAATTTTTGTCCAGAAAGTCCGGTCGACTTATACGAGAGTCGTAAAACAATGAAAAAGTTTGCCAGTCGACGATGACGACTGTGCACTCTGTAATGCTGAGATGTTGTCTAGTAAAGTCTAAACAATGAATGAATGAATGAATGTGGTACCTAGAGTGTAACCTGACACCATGGGAAACTAGAACGCATGCCGCCGCCGCCGCAAAAGACATGACAAACGTCACCACTTGTGACAAGAAGGACGTTGAGGGAGAAGGGGCGATGCAGTGATGCTATATCGGTGGTGATCTATTGATAGGCTGTATTTACATTATAACATCTCAATGTCTCCATGGATAATTAGATAAGAGTCTGTTGATGCTGTATACAGACACAGAAGCTGGTGATCCATTGATATGCTGCATCTACACTGTAATAGCTCAGCTGGTAGAAGATCTGTATGCATTACCGCTGTCACTGGTCATCTTGTTTCACGCCATGCAAGACTCTGTACAGCTCAATGCTGATGTTCCTCACTCGTCTAGATCTGTTGCACTGAAGGTATCTTGTGGTTCACTGCTATAGAGTTTTCACTGCATACATTAAATGTTGTTTATTGCGGAATAGTGCAGTCTTCTTGTAGACGAATTTATACAAACTATTTTTGTCTGGTACTCACACAAAATTGCAAGGGCTCTAGTTTGTCTGTCCTTAATGTCCAGTTCACACTGTTACCTATTATTATTAGCTATTGTTATTAACAGCGCCTCAGATTCGGTGGTTTTCCTCCGACATTGCGCACTCTATAAATTTACTTACTTATTGTTGTTGTTATTATTATTATTATTTTCAACCCACAAGAAAGTTTAGGGTGTTTCCAAAATTAGAAGAGAAAATTGATCTGGAGTTGCCGTCAGTCTGGATGGTTGTCAACATTATTATTATTATTATTATTATTATTATTATTATTATTATTATTATTATTATTATTATTATTGGCTACAATACACCAAGATCTGCGCAAACTTGATATTGACTTGAACAATGTTCCAGAACTTGCTGCCAATCATTTACTGTGGAGGGGGTTGATTCGACGCACCACTCTGGTGCATGCTACTGCTGATGATGATGATTGTTATTATTGTCGCTATTGTCAGCGTCAGTGTCTCAGTGACTTTTCAAAATATCAAAGAAGTAACTTGTTGGCTAACTGCTGCTGTCTTGTGGTGTCTGTAAGGTGCTGGCAACAAGTCTGCGATTCTATTTGTTGGATGTCAGCAAAGTTGAGATGTTAATGAAATGTCCGATGTCGGCCGATGTACAACGTAGTGTCTCAGTATTTGCTGATTGTCTCTATCAACTGCTCACAGGCACCACCAGCTGCACACTGTCGCTGCCTGGTAATCAGTTCATCTTATGTTAGTACTTTAAGGCTGCTTTTTTGTCCACAGTTAGAACTTCCAGCCTGTAGAAAGTTTGTTTTGGTCAGTAACTCGCTAAGATTCGTCTACCTGTGCAGTTTGGAAGATTCATGTTTAAGAAGTCAAGAGAAACAGTTGCTTAATTTGCTGTAAGTTTTGAACTTTTGCTGTGCAACCCGATATTATCATATGACAGGCTGCTGTACCTGTTATGTGGATATGATCTTCAGGAGTATATACACCCAGGTGAACTACTTAGTTTATCAACAATTCCCTTGAAGTCTTGCTTTTACGTTCACGGTTATTTGTAAACATGTTCCAATCGTGTGTCATGCCATCTTATTGTAACCAATTCTGTTTGTGGTATGTCATTCATAGGATATGTCTATCAGTGCTTTGACACTGGTAGTTGGGTGACAGGAAGAGCATCTGGCTTGTAAAAACTTCTGCTTCAAAACCCTTTAGGTTAGCAGTTAATGTAAGTGGGTGGGTGTACTGCCCGATGTACAGTCAAGTACCATATGGGTAGAAGGGTTTTGGCCTGTCCTGTGAGTATGCTGAGGGTAAAGTTAACTGGAGACTGAGAATCAAAGGTGTTCTGGCTAACCCAGGTTTACCCGGCAAATACCTGTTAAAAGTGTGTTTATGTCATTTGCTTCGAAATGACGCATGTTTATAACAATCTTGATGGAATGACTTTACTTTTGTGCATAATGCCTGAATGATGTCAAGATGTCACGGCCAATGTTTGACTGTCAGGTGAGCAGAGCAGTGAAGCAACAAAGACAGTCGATGATTTTCTGAGCACTCACAGTAGCTGGCTGACAGACCAACTTCAGCACATTAATGACCACTTTAACAACAAGTTTGTTTTTTGTTTTTTTTGTTATTCTGAATTATTAATTATTGTACTCCTGTTGTGCAGCTGTCACAGCTTTAGAGATGATGAATACATGTATTCGACAAGAATATTAAACTTTACTTACTCGTTAACTAGCCACTTGCGTCAAGACTTTTCTAAAGGAAATGATGTAAAATGGAATAACTTGAAACATAGGTTTATTGAATCTAGCAGTCAGCTTAAAAAGAAGACCACATAATTATTAGTTAGACCAGGCTATTCAAGTCAACCTGAAATGTATTTCGGCATGCTTTTATACTAGCTTGAGTTCAGTTCAGCAAAACAAGGAGAGTAAGGCTGCAATCACATTGAAACGAGTATGAGTCTTGCTATCCATGTGCGGGATATAGTAAACACAAGGTTACATGTATTTCAATGGCACCAATTTACATTAATACAAGTTCTGTACGAGTACAATTTGCGCTTGTTTCTGTGTTGGTCTTTTTAGGCGACCAGTGCGAGTAAGCAGATAATGTTACTTATTTATATGGGAAATGGTAAAGATATGATGCAACTTTTATGTCAACAGCTATGGTAGACATTACCTACAATAGTGGAATAAACTTTTGCAATACATTCAAGGTAGTTTGCAATTTTCACCAAATTTTTTATGGTCACTAAATTACAAGCATTTGTGCTTGTATGAGTGACTGTGAATGCTTCACTCGTATGAACAGCTTGTACTCGGACATGTACTCGTACTCTCGTCAGCTTAAATCTGTGATCCTCTTTTTAGTATTTGTTACATTTCAAGGTGTTTGTGTGTGTGTGTGCACATATTGCGTAGATCACTGAAAATAAATGAGTCTGATGCGGTGGACGATGTGATGTCAGAATGTACTGCAGCATTGATGCAGGAACAAGTTGACAGTCTGTGTGATGCAGAAGCTGGTAGTCATTTCTTTGTGTTTTCCTGCTACAGAATATTATGAAATTTGAATGCATTTTTTATTATAGTTTTGTACATAAAGTGGAGAAAAAGCAATTATAAATAGTTTATGGTGTTTTGTACAAGTGACTTAGTAATAAATTCAGTATGTAGTGCCTCAGAACTGTATATGTATCACATACTGTACATTATTGATACTTTAAACCACACAGAAAAGAATACCAAGTGAAAATAACTTGCATTGGTGTCTGTTATACTGTAGGGCATCTAGAGTGTATGTTGGGATATGTTGTGATTTGTATACATACTTATGTACAGGAGCAGTTTAGCTTGGACATGTAAGCTGCAGTGTATTTATTATTGGACAAAGTGGGTTGTTGATCATCTATGAGTCCCTGAAAGCCATGACTCACCTGCCCTGAGCATAAGTTCCCATATGGTGCCTTAGGCAGGGTCCAACCAGATGCTGCAGAGGAATATAACAGGCCGTATGTCGTTCTTGATGCATAGCCAACACTGCCTAAGGCTACATTTACATAGTCTCAAGAGTTATAGTATGAGTGACATGTACTCATGTCAATGTGTTTAGTTGTGAAATTAGAGTAATTAAACAAGAGGTGATTTGTGTATGTGTACATATAGGTGCCAGCTCACTAGCGACTGTGCGTCAGTTTATTTATGAAAACCTCGACTGGCTCGTGTCACAACTGAAGATCACTCCATTGTTATCAGTCAGTGATGCTGACAGCCACATTACTGGTCCAGTATCATCAGTGGCTCAGCAGCAGCAACTGTCTACAGACACTGAAAGACCAAGTGATGACTTCAATCCACTCAAGATGTTTGCTTACATTGGCAGCTCACAGTTCAGTCATGTAAGAACAAACAACAATTTCATTGTTTTCATGCACTACGATTGGATGTTGGCATGATAATGTCATCTGTCTGTGTGTCTTTCTGTGACACTGTGCATAGTGAATAAATGATGCGTGATGCTACACTAAAAGTACTTGAAGTGCCCTCATATGAACGTGATGGTACAACTTTCAACCCCCCTACAAACAACCCACTCCCATAATCTCCCAATTTACACGTTTGGAATAGCTGTAGTCAGCATGCTGGCCGTGGCTATTCCAGACAACATACGATCAGCTATCTTAGCAACAGCTGGTTTTTTTATTGTTGTTGTACATTATTTCACATGCTGGTCATTATTCATTTGTGCTGTTTTTCTCAAGTTCTCATTTTATAAGGAGGCAGCTTGATAACGTATTGGTCTCTATCAATAAAGTTGCACTGTACAACTACTTCATACCACCTTTTGTAATTTCTGCTGTCTTCATAACATCAGCAGTATTGTCTGAATACAGCGTTCATCTAAGTTTGTTGTCAACATGTCTGTTCAGGCGGCACTGTTTGGCTTCCAGTATGACTGGGTATCTCTACTCAAGTCTGATCTCGGTCTCAGTGAACTCGGTTTCCGCTGTCTGTTGTTTCGTCGCCATGACATGCAAGACGCAGCGGAGCTTGACGACAATGAACAAAGATACGTTGCTGTGCTGAGGAAAAAGTTTGATCCGAGCATCACTACTGACAGTGTTGGATAAATCGTTTTTGTCTGTTTCCTGTAATTGACACTGCATTGTCATTGCCGACACTGTATTTATGTGTGACTCAGATGTTGGTAGATTGTTGTTGTCGTTGTCATTTTTTATAGCTGATTTCGCATGCTGCCAATTTTTGGATCACGCACTAATCTCATATCACTACTCATCTTGCTGTTGTTGTTGTTCTTCGTCTTTTTGTTGGGATGACGCACTGATGCTCTTCAAAAAAGCCTAAGGCTCCATTGTTTCAAATCGGATCGGGATGAAAATTGGCAGGATTATTCTTCAAGAAATATGCAGTGATTGATGGAGTCTGATTTTTGATATGTTCATGATGGCAGCCATGATGTCATTTCTCGCAGAAAAGTGCTGCCATCTGGTGGGTGTACTTGTAGCATCTGCCCATCATATATGCAGTGGTGTCTCCCAGTTCCTGAGCCATAGTACATTTGTACTTGTTCTTCTGCTTTTTATGAAAACCTACAATAAAAGAATCTCCATTTTAACCAGAGAGATGCAGTAGTGCTTCGTGGAAAATAGAAAAGCTTGTAATGCCGTCTGGTAATTAATTTTTTCTGCCACCTCGTTCTTAAATCCAGTATAAGTAAAGGGATTATGCGTCTATGTGCTCTTCCCTCATTGTAAAGTGATGATGTATTGTATTGCTGTGTGCTATGGAAAATGTTGATGCGTTCAAAATCAAAAAATCAAAAATAAAATTTATATAGCGCCATAAAAATTCACGTAGATTCAGAGGCGCTTGGTGTTGTTTTCATTGCAGACTAAAATGCTAAATTATGTATTATTCTGTTCTCTTGTGAAGTTGTGATAGTTTTAGTTATTTTAAAAAATATTTAGCCCTTCACCTTATATTGTTGGTAGAATTGTTTTTACTTCCATAGTCTGATTTTGACTGAATCTGTAATTTTTTTCTTCATCCTGCAGTTCATCTGTTCATCATGCTCATTGGCTCTCTTTCAGTATTTAAACCTAAGATACTGCATGCAGTATGATTGGCTGTTGGCGTGATAATGTAGCCGACAGCACGAACCTGCCAAGCATACTCAGTACCATAGCCACTCGTCGTCACTCCATCTTCGGCCACATTCGTCGTCTGCCCGACAACACACCAGCACATAAGGC
>Ga0056132_1000381_pt1 | contig 10943 bp, 10 predicted proteins | sample WorMetLIZISLAND2_3_FD_71119 | JGI IMG/M metagenome (GOLD analysis project Ga0056132, IMG submission 71119) | Marine gutless worms symbiont microbial communities from Max Planck institute for Marine Microbiology, Germany - Olavius clavatus LIZARD... ...
ACATAGGCCTACAATTTTCAGGGCACTCACATATTGGGCGCATCGCGCGGTCATCATAGCGATAGCGTGATTTCCTTGTTCTAGAATTGTAATCTGTAAAAATGTATGGGAAAGACCCACCCACGGCGGGGCATTCAAAGAGCGATACACCTGTAGTGAAAAATCTGTACAGTTGTACACTGAATAGTGAATACCTTTCAATTTGACTTACTGCAGTTTACTAATTTCAAAACTAAAACTCAGTGTGGACGACTGTTGAGGAATAAAATGTGTTAGTGTTGTATTTCAAAAAGTGGAATTCCAGTTTGGGTTGGATTATCAACATGTTTGGTTTGGAATGTGGTTCAGAATCATAGATGTATACGTTATTTCAATTCTTTCTATACAGAGACTGTGAGAGATCAGCATCAATTCAGTTACATGTAATGCCTGGTTTCCAGCGTTCTGTTTTGCCGTTGCTGTTGACACAAATTCTGTAAGAATTCCATAAGCGCTGTAAGAATTACGTTGCTGGTTTCCACCATTCCGTTGTGCCGTTCCCGCCTGCCGTTGTGCCGTAACTGCCGTTCCATAGGAAATAGGATTGAATCCTATTTTTGCCGTTCTGCTGTTGGTGGACAACCAATCAGCGTTCTGGTCACTTGTGCACAACGGCACAATGGAAAGACGTTTCCAGCAATTCCGTTCTCGCTCAACGGCAACGGCAGCTACGGCGGCAATGGAACGGTGAAGCGGCAACGGCAGAACGGCAAAATGGAACACTCGAAACTAGGCATTAGTAGCAAAAAAACAGAACCAACTTAACACATAACCAAAGTAATGCTGATCTCTGACAGTCTCTATAGCTTGGCTTTATAGAAAGAATTGAAATAACATATAAAACTATGATTCTGAACCAGATCCCAAACCATGCATGTTGAAAATCCAACCCGAATCGGAACTCCAGTTTTTGAAAAACTGGACTGCTAATGATAAATTCTTTATTCAGATCTGAACTCATGATGCTGTTTTTGGTGTTGATTATGTCAGGGTTTGTAAGCTATGACAATCCTGGTTCTGCACAGTCAGCAATTCATGCTATGAATGGCTATCAGATTGGAACGAAGCGGCTCAAAGTTCATCTGAAACGTCCAAAAACTGAAGCAAAGCTCTACTAGACAGGGTTAACAGTGGCCAGTGCCACTGACAGTGAGTGTTGCCAAGTTGTTCTGCTATTATACTGTAGAGAGGCATATCAAAGAACATGACTTGTTAAAACATTTCTGGTCTGTGCTGTAAGTCACATGTGCAGTGGCATGTTGTCTCTTGTTCTGGTAGTATCTACTCGTAATGTAATGATATTGATGTAATGGTATTTACTACTACAAGTGATGGTGCTGCATACTAACTACGCACATCACTGAGATGATATGAGAGCAAAGTGCAGTTTTTCTCGTTCAGCTGATCTTGTGTTGCTGCTGCAGTATTTCAAGCAGTAATGAAATTTGGGTTGAAATTATTTGACAGTGTCAGTGAATTTTGACTGAAAATTTATTCATGTTTTGTATTGTGGTACTATTACTATGGTGGTACTATTGCTACACTACTGCTGCCTAAAATTTTGTGTTTTAACTGAATAGCATTTTCCACGTTTGATTGTGCTTTGTAGTGACTAAGAGCTTCAATGCCATATAATGAGCTCGTATGTCCTTCGGTCTGATACAGCATTGTATGCAATGCAGTCCCAATGGCATAAACTTGCTGGTTGGCTTGCTAGTTAAGTACCGTGTAGTGGCAAAAGTGACACATTAGCAGAATACGTACTGGTGTGATGAGTAGTTGAAGTGGTAAGTATGTCCAGTGAGTATGTTTAGCCATGTCATTAAGATGCCGAGGAAATAACAGCAACACAAATGTAACATGTTGCTGTTGACTAGCTGTGCATAAGTCAGTCACATTCACTCATTAGCACGGACGACATAGTAAGGATGACCTGTCAACAGCTAACTATCATGACAGCAGCAATGCAAGTGATAGATGGCAGGTGAAGCAGAGTTCATGGTCCAATCATGTTGGGGCCCGGAGGACTGCACTGGCTGGTCCAGATTAATAACATTATACTTTGCTGTGGTGCTGTATGTCAGATAGGGAAGATTGAAATTGGATTTTTAAAAAAAACTTCAAAATTCAAATTATGTTTAACATTTCTGACCATGATGATGCTTGACAGTGTTCAAGGTAGTGATGGGATATGCAAATACGGGCAAGTCGTTGGCTTGTTATACATGTGGCACATTGTTGTCTTGTAGGCACAACATTGCTTTCATCATCACTTCTGTCCACGAGTCTGTGTGGTCTTCCAGGCTCATCTGTTTATTCTTGTACCGTCATCTTCCGGCAGAAGTCTCACTTCACCGGTGTCCTTCTCTCTGCCGCCAGCCATCGGCATCTCACTTGTGCTCTGTATTCTACCATGGTCATTACAGATGACTGCAATATTGTCTGGTGCATTGTATTAAGTACTGAGTTTAAAGTGGTTCTGGGCTAGTTATCCATCTTCTTCTGATTCACTGCTTCTCTTGCTGATACTTTATGGAACATGTAATTCATGAAGTTTTTCACTTTTACTGTTTGCAGATAATATTGTGGACAAACTTTACAGTTCAACATTTGTCATGGCTGTTAAGAAAATGCATTATGTTGCAGGAGTTGATGCTCATCTGCTCTAAAACATGTGATATAGATAAGATGTCCATATGTTTGTATTAATATTTGTATTGCGATATTATTTCTGGTTTTATTACACTGAGAATCTCTGTTTGCTGGTGGTATGTCAGTGGAGGAACTAGTTACACACAATTTGCATGTCTTTCCACAGAATGTCTGTTGATACTGATCTGATAAGGCACAGGTCAAGTAATTTTCTGTGTTATCCTTATAGTCATGCATGTTTTTTTTATTCGTGGTCAGCAGATGATGGTTTTCAGTGTGAAATGATGAGAAGTTGTCTGTCCATGTGTGTTGGTTGCTCTTGGTTTCTGTTGGCAGGCATCTGTACTAATGCAATGTTGAAGCTGAACAGTGGTTACTGCTGTCACTGCCGAATGCTTTTACACAGTGACAACAAGTTTCTGTACTATCCTGTTGATTTCTTGATATCGGATATTGTTTGTATATTTGTGTGTGTGTGAGTGTGTGTTTGTCAGTTAGATTTTTATTCCCAGAACATGGACAATTTTAACAAAAATATTGTCCAGTTAGGACGTTGTTTGTTGTTATAGTGCTGGGTGCGTTTTCTTTGCTGTTGTGTACTGAATATGTGCTTACGTAGTTTGCGATTTGGTTTGTTACTTAGTTGGTTAGGTGCTTGCCACCACGGCAGTGCAGAGTTGTGTCCTCTGCGTATTTATTGTGTTAGTTGTAACTTGGGTGTGCCCACATTTTAATGGATGGAAGGTTTTGTTTTATCAGCAGAGCTGATTTTCAGCTACGTTTTTTCACTCGTGCTGTTGAGTCTTACCACTGATAAGCTGTGTTGTTCGTAGCCAGTGAGTGGATTTTAGGAAATGGAACGTTGTCAACACGTGTCTGCTGTGTGCCGTTTCACTTCATCTTTGTGTTTATCCGCACTCGACGAGCTTTGTGCCGTTGTCATTGTTTTGTCGAAGTGTGATCTGTTGCCAGTGTCATATGTTTCTTCTGTGTTACTTAGTAACCGAATTCATGTATACATTGATGGACTTTTTTGTTTGAAGCATTTTTTTACTTATTTAGTAAGGTAATATGACGTATTGTGTAAATTGAATGAGTGTTTTGGAAGGAGTTTGAAGAGTTATAGATTGTTATCAGTTGACATTCTGTTGCATATTTGTCGTGTATGTGAAGCATTACTTGATTCAGTGTCACTTACTTACTTATAAGCACATGGATGCTGTGTTGGTGTTTCTAAGTTGTATTCTGCAGTGAAGCAAATGTCCAGCCTTTGAGTTTCACCTAACCTTACTGCTTTGAAAGATGTTACTTATAGTGTAGTATATAGTATCTTGCATGGCTGTGATTAACACCTGTTGTAGAAGGCAACGATGACAGTTTGTGTGTTTGTGAATGCCCATTTCTAACGTAATTGTTGTGTTACTTGTGCGGATTCATCTATATACGAAAACGTAGAAATATATATATATATATATCTATATTAATGTTGTAATTGTCACTATGTATAAATGTATCTGTGTGAATATTGTTTGTTCAATACTGTGACTGTTGTGTCAATCAGTCGTTCTGCACGGTTATTTTATCGCAAGAGATGGATTTGAGTATAAACAGGTTGTAACTAGGTGAATTGGCAGCTGGATAATTGTATGTCTGCTGGTCTAATCAGGACTAATTCTTATTAGCTGAAGTGTTTACGGTGTAGTTGCAGACATATGACTAAGTAATTAGTTGATAAATAGAATGTGTGATCTGGGCATTAGAACTCTTCTTAGATGTAAGTAGTGATGATCATTGTTACCATATCATTAGACATACAGGTTAACTTAGTCTGACGACCACGTCTGTCCTTCACTGTCCAGTCCATTAATGTCAGTTGATAGTGTGCTGTGTACCATGTTGTACTGTATATGTTTGTAGCACTGTTGACAGTAACTGGTCACGACTGAGTTATGCTGTGGTCGGTTAATGCATGGTGACTGTGGGTTGTGAAGCTTGTTTTCTTCAGTCTGCATTTATTATGAATCACATGGTTTGTTTGTTATGTGTGATGATGCCAGTCCTGTTACAGTGGGCATTCTAGGTGTCTGTCTACTTGGTTGCAGTAAACACTCGCCCATGTTATGCCTTAACTGAGTTGGTCATCGCTTGATGCTTTATAGCGTAGACAACCACAGAGTGTAAATGCATATTTATACTGTTCGTGAGCTTTATATTGTGGGTGACATTGTCCGAGGTATTTGATATCTACTGTTCGTTTATGCTAATTGACTTGTGCTGGATTGATTGTTTGTTGTACCTATGTCTAAATGATGTAGATGATGTGCTTGTAACAAACAACTGCAATCACTTGAGTCCGTGCATTTGCTAGAACAAATGCTGCCATTATACGACGTGCGACGACCGCTGTTTTTGTTTCTGATACGGTTTGCACATGACGAGTTGTGTAGTACGTCAGCGTATATCAAGTGCTGCTTACATGCGTCATGTACACACAGTTCGGCCCGGCTATGTTGGCGTCTGTTGGCAGATATGACTGTTGTGTCGGTTGAAGTTGGCCACTTTGCTGTGAAGTTGTTGAACTTGTAGTCAGCTGGAAGTTCGTAAAGTATATTAGGATCATTGTTTGTAGACATAATTTTGCCAAGTTTTTTGTTTTCTTTGTTGGTGAGAGGTCAGAATCCTCGCTTCCTGCATTTTGTTGATTGTCAGATGGAGAGTTGTGTGTAGTATTTTCTGAGTGAGAGCGACTTGTGGTAGTTAACAGTTACGTTACTTCAACATTTGGTCAGTCTGCTGGTCAGTCAGTGCATGTTACTGTACACGATGCAGCATAAATACAGTCCTCTGATATTTCAACATATGAGTGCATTTTATTGCATTTTCTGCAACTTGCTGAAAAGGCATTTGGCAATATTGTCCGTTAATTTTATCAAGATAAAAGTGTAATAACAATTGTCAATTGTCCATCTAACAAAACAAAAAACTCCTACCATCTAGCAGTTCAACGTTGAACAAACAGCAAAATGGATTAACAGTTCAACAATTTCAAAACAGTTCAAAAAGACAGAGACAGGCAGATGAAGCGACAAACAAATTCACAAATAATAAATATCCTCCCATTTTGCCGAGGGGGAGAAGTTCCTGTGACAGAAGCAGCGTTGCCTCGCTGGATGGCAATGCTGAGACACTGAAAAAGGAAGGCTGTCGATCGTGGCGACAATCCGACGGCCGAGGTCGCTGATAAATACCGCTGCTTCCTCTCCCAGCGCACCCAGCGTCTCGACGGCAATTGGAACAAAGTAGTATGTCGCTGCAAGCGAGATGTATTTTGAACGGTTCCATCCTTCAGCCTCCATAGCCACAGCGCCTGCTCCAAATACTGCCCGGTCAAGATGGCTGGCAGCTAAAGGTAAAGGAAGTGTATAGCTGTTAATGGAATTTCACCTCACAGCTAAGGAGTGTCACTTGCCATATGGGATCACACAGTGTTACCCGCCACCCGACACAAGTGAGCACACCCCGCCTTTACCCCAGCCATACAGACCGGTACTCGATTTACCTACCCCTCGATTTACCTACCCTGGAGGGATGGAAGGCTGAGTTGACCTAGGTGACTTATTACATACCGAGATGGTTTACCCACCTGCAGGCGGTCACCCATCCAAGTACTAACCGGGCCCAGTGTCGATTAACTATATTGATCAAAGCCAACGCACTAAGCACTACACTACGCCGCCACCCTAGTGTGTCTGGACACGTAAAATCCCAGACTATAGGCACCGGCCTTCCTTCCAAGGTGCTGTGCTCAGCCCATCTGGACGTTTGCCATCGTCACGTGACAGCGACGATGGCTCGAGTCTGGCTGGAACGTCTGCTGACGCTAATGCACGCTTGATTAGATCGTTAACGGCGCTGTGTCTGGCGTGATGACCTGCTGACTGGCGACAGCTAAGACCGTGCGTGCCCGATGTGTCGACGGCCTCCCCACAGATGCATTATGTGGAATGCAGACGGGCAAAATTGATGTCACTTTGAACTTTCACGTGTGAACACAGATCTTGTGTGAAGGATGCAGAATTGGATTTACCAGAATTAGTCAAAGTGTTCTGACAAATGCTGCCATATGTATACAGTGTGATGTAAGATGTTATGACGTCATCTCATGCTGGAAAATGAGCAACATTGTGGAGTTTAGCAGTATAATGTAGTCAGTCTGGGCTGATGAGTTGCAATACCTTAATTTAAGACCTAATTTACTAGTTATTTTTATTTATTTTGTTAAACAATTTAGGCAGGAATTAAGTGTATCTGGATTGAATTTACAACTGTCCATTTAAACAGAAAATATCTGTACAAGCACTATGTTGTAAGCCATCCTTGTTGTTTTACTTTGAAAAATTGTCAAAAATTTCAGTGTTTTCAGTAAGCTGAAATGTGTATGAAATGCATACAGCAACTGTTGAAATGTCAGAGTGTGTTGTTTTTATGCTGCATGGTGTACCGTGCGTAGTTGGTAGCAGTTTGGCTGCTGCACAGGCTGTCGTGTTGACGTCTGTTGTTACCTCGTTCACAACTTTATCGACTGTGATCATCTAGTAATTGTCAGATTGTTGTTGATATCTACAGTATAGTGAGTGAGCCTTTGTTACAGTTTTGATGTGAAAACCAGCGTAATGTCACCTAATTGCAACTTGCGTGTCTTTGTGTCTTCATATTGGCAGAGAATAGCGACTAAGGGGTGCGACTTTTTGTATCAGAGTGAAACCTTCTATTGAAAATCATGTTAGTGAGTGAGTGAGTGGGCGGGGGTTATCCACCGGCTGGTCGTTGGTGTCATGTAGTGAATGACTGTTGCACTGAAGCAATGTCAATGCAGCTTATTTACATTGTTTTTCAGTTGCTAACATTAATTGCACTTGCTGCTGATATAAATTTAATGTCGTTTTTTTAAAGGAGTTGTACATCTTTGGCAAATTTCTTCCATTTGACAGTGTCACTGTGATGCTTACTGGCAGTTTCCACTCATCTGTATATAAATTGTCATGGAAATTTGTCATAGGTGTATTTTTGTAGTGGCAGCTGTTTGTGTTTGGGGAACTGTGAATGAATTTGGCCTGTAGTAGATGACAATGTGAGAGTGCCTATGTGTTCAGTTAGTTCACCGAGAATGATGTTGAAACATTAATGTCACCTTGTTGACACATGGTCTTCTGTTCATGGCTGATGCTGTTGACCATCATTACATTTATTTTTATTTTCCTGATGATTACGGCTATAACTGATAATCTGTTTACATGGTATTCTGGCCACATAGAATGGAATGTTCATATTTTGTTGAATGGTATGCTGGAACTGAACATGAATAGTTCACCATGTATAGATTTGCTAGGGCAGTGATATATGTACAAAGTGGGCCAAAACTTTCCCCCAGTCAACCTCTGTTATTAATTTATGACAGAAATATTTAAGAGTATTTAGCAACAGTTAAAAAAATATTATTTCAAATTATATCTGCACAAACGAATACATCCAGTGCTGTAGCAAGTCAAGTCAAATAAAGTTGCTTTAATAACACGTAACACCTTGAGGCATTTTAAAGTCATTAAGAAATAACTGTTCATTTGGTCAAAAAAACGATGAGAATTTCAATGTAATCATAACTGGTTCCAGCACTGTAGTTCTGGAGGCTAGGGTTCCAAATGGGCAGCTCTTAACTGAGTACCACGTGCTTTCTGCTGATGTCATAGAGTTGGCAAACATTTACATTTTACTAATTAAAAGCATATTGAGTTGAATTCTGTAGCAGTTGTCAGAATGCACATACATACAATGTTGAGGGATCCTCATGTTCTACGTTTCACATAGTTCTATTGACTATATACAGTGGCGTTGAGAAGACAGTGCTGACAAACTATTCGTTACATGTGCACTCTTGAGCCATGTAGGACCTGGTTTACTGTTTTTATCAGCAGATAATTGTTGGATGGTATTTGGTAAAGTGCTGATACTAAAGGAATATTCACTGCTGAGTACAGAATTATGTCAGCATCTTGTAGTTTAATATATTGACAATGAATGTGAAGTCTTCATAATTTGCATACTGAATGTTGCTGGTTGAGTCTGCACATGTTTATTTGTCATTCACTGAAAACGTAAATTGTCGCCAGAACTGTGTGACCAAGTCCAACTATTGTTTATCAGTTATTCATTTTAGTGCAGGTTGTGTTTACCATGTTTGTTATTTACTGAGAAAGTTGATTGTTGTCATTGGTTGCTTTCACTTTTGTTGTAGTTTCTTTTGGTCGACATTACAGCTGGTACCATGTTTGGCTTGTGTAAATTGGAGTTGTTCAAAGTGTGTGTTGAGTAAAAATGAAAGTAGTTGAAAGTTGTTTTTTATTCTTAATTAAAAAGTGAAAAGGTGTCCGGGAAATATACATTGGTCAAGTTGGCCGTTTGTTTACTTATGTACTTTTTGTCAATCTTGAAACCTTCTGCAAAAAGTGCATGCAGTAATAAAGCATAACTGAATGTGTCACATTTGCTTTGCTTATAGTTCAAAAAGTAATGAACCACACAATAAAATGGATAAAACTTCTTTGTTTGAAGTAATATGTCGCATCACCCAAGTACCATTAATTCTACAGACAACTGTCATGGTGACCACTCACTTGGAAAACCTGGAAAAGTCAGGGAATTCCAAAGTGGTCAGAGAAAAGTCAGGGAAAATGGAAAAAGTCAGGGAAAAGTCAGGGGAAGTGAAATCAGGTGTGTTTTTCAAGCTCTAAATACTCCAAAACTCGTTTTCGGCCGGGGCTCTGCCCCGGACCCCACTGGGGAGCTTACGACGCTCCCCCAGACCCTCTAGTTGGCTGGGGAGGGGGACACCCCATCCCCTTCCCCATCTGTTACAACAACCCCAACTGTTAAATAATTGACTATCTGGCCTCACCCTGTTTTTCATTAATATGAAACAACGACTGTTGACCATATCGGTAAACACTCAATACCGGGTAATCTTTGCTTGCCTGAACTGGTAAAGTCAGGGAAAAGTCAGGGAATTTCATGTGGTCTGGAAAGTGGTCACCCTGAACTGTATTACTTTACAAGAAACATAGCTGGTCATGTGACTAATATTTTGTGCCATCCTAAGTGAGAATCACTGCCTCCGTAACAGTCACCTGCCCTGCTCTGTTTGTTATTGTGGCAAGTAGAAGGCAAGAGTTACGTTGAGTGTGTTGTACGTGTGTTTCAGCAATGTCTGCATACAGTTGGTGAACTTTCATCACACTTACAAGTGTTATACTACTGTTGTGTACGAATTTCATTTGCAGTGGTTTGTTAATGTTGTTAATTATCACTGTTGTCGTTTGTTTCATGGTTGAGTAGTTGACATGCGTCATTATTGTTCCCTGTCTCCGTATTTTGATGACTGTTAATTTTATTGTTTTTTTCTGTTCACAGCTGATTTTGTGTTGATTTAATAGTGGCGCCGTCTGTGGAATGTGTTAGTAGTTGTGGCATGTTTTGTTGTGGGTGGTAAGTATATGCACATGCAGCAAATATAGTTCTGTTGATTTTGATGCTGTGAGATGACGGCAACTGCGTCCTGTTGATTACTTCTATAGTTGTTTCCAGGAGCACTCAGAATGCAGGAAACATAGGCGCGGGAACAGAGTACAGGGGGGAACAGCTGTTCCTCCAACAAAATTATTGGGGGAGCAAGTAATACATCCTGCTCCCCATTTTTCTGTAACTTACAGTCAAAACTAACATTGCAGACAGTGGAAATATTGGCACAGTGCTGCAGTGGTGGAAAATGTGGCAGGAACAAACAAATGAGAGACTAGTAGGCTATTTCAACAAGACAGCTGAGCTATCGCAAAGAAGACCGCGCGATGCGCCCAATATATGGGTGCACTGAAAAGTTTTGAGAGTCCTCACTATGCACCCGGCTACTTTTCCAGAAATTTGTAATGGACTTTTATTCCGAACAATACTAAGAATGTGCGTACAAAATTTGAAGTTCGTAGCTTTACCTGTTCCTGAGATAATAGGGGGCACTCAAAAAATTTGGACAGTCCATGGATATGCCCACTCTCCATTTTGTCCCAAAATTTTAAAGGGCTTTGGTTCGGATGGACCCTGTGAACATACCTGCCAAATTTGAAGTTCGTAGCTTTATCCGCTCCTGAGATAATAGGGGGTACTCAAAAAATTTGGGCAGTCCCTGTATACGCCCACGCTCCAGT
>Ga0056132_1000383_pt1 | contig 10942 bp, 4 predicted proteins | sample WorMetLIZISLAND2_3_FD_71119 | JGI IMG/M metagenome (GOLD analysis project Ga0056132, IMG submission 71119) | Marine gutless worms symbiont microbial communities from Max Planck institute for Marine Microbiology, Germany - Olavius clavatus LIZARD... ...
CCATTTTCCAGCCCTGGTTCTAGGCGGAAACTGCATGTATAGTTCATTTATAGTTCAACAAATTTGCGTATAGATTATACCTCACATGGTCTTGTCTTATTTTATAAGCTACTACCTTACCTTAGACCTTAGACCTTAGATCTTAGTTCAACCCGCATCCAGATTGATGCGTTGGGCCACACGTTGACGCTACTCTGCTCTGTCTGTCGCCAGTTCTTCGGCTTCATTCCAGGTGATGTCCATGTCCTTCAAATCTCGTCTGATGATGTCCGTCCAATTTTTCCTTGGCCGTCCCGGCTTTCTCTTGTAGCCCCTCAGTTCCCACTGTATAGCCTGTCGAGGTATTCTGGAGTCCCGCATTCTCAATACGTGTCCAGTCACCTCTTCACAGTCTAGTAAAAGGTAAAAGGTAAAGGCCGATATAGCTCTTCCTAGGGGAAGCCCCACCTCAGAGCTACGGGACGTCACTTGCCATATGGGATCACACAGTGTTACCTGCCAGGTGAACGCGCCCTGCCTAACCCCAGCCATGCAGGCCGGTACTCGATTTACCTTCCCCGGAGGGATGGAAGGCTGAGTTGACCTAGTTGACTTGATAACGCGCTGGCCAGGAGTCGAACCAGCCACCTTTCGATCACGAGTCCAACGTCGAACCGCTGCACCACCAAGACAACCAGTAGTACATACAGTGTATTGTTAGCTATTGTAACTGCTGCTGGCATTTGACTGACAACTAACTACAAGGTCGTTGTTGGGCGGGTTATTTTGTCTCGGTTGGACGATCCAATGTTCGCGAAGCGGCGTTCTTTCTCGCTGGACGACCGACGACGACTTTAGCCACGCAGTCGACTAGCGGTTGTCGGCAGCAACTGTGAAATATCGGCGTTTTGGCGGGTCACTTGGCAGCGCGATGGTTGGTTACGAGGTCTGGTCTCCCGCGGGACGCCAGGCGTTACGTTAGCCGTCGTTCTTGCCTTCTAGCCAAGCACTGTGGTAGTCTGCGGTGACGCGGCGGGGATTCCATCTACGACTGTAGTTTAGAAATTAGCTCTAGCTCAAGTCGGCTGTTCGTCAGTAACGGTTGAATTTTGCGTCACAATTATAGAATTTTGTGAATTTCAGCCGGTTTTCGTTGGGTATTACTGTCTGCAGTGCATTCTCAGATGACCATTTGGCTGCAGAATTGAGCCTGTCAGTCAGTGGTAAAAAGAAAAGACTGTTTACCGTATTGGCAGACATACATGCAGTATACAGCTATATGATTAGTGCTCGTGTGTATAGCGCACTGCAGTAGATCTAATGACAGTCAATTTGTCATTCACTAACAGTCATCTCAGCGTTTCTTGGCATTTTCTTTCAGCTAATTCAGCTGATCATCCATTATTCAACATTCACGATCCTCCATTATTAGCTCCATCATCTCGCTATAATGACAGTAATAAGGCTGACGCTAACACAGTAAGATCTCAACTGCATAATCAGCAATTCGTATCATACTCGATTACATCCGCAAAGGAGGTTGTTTTTCCTTCGGTTTATGTATTTGTTTTTCTTTTCTTCTCTAGGTAGGTTTGTTTATCTGTCGGTGGATGACTCAGAAATATTTACGAATTTTCACGAAATTCTTCGAAACGGCAGACGAGAAACAATCCGTTTCATTTTCGGACTGACCGAGATTCAAATCCAGCATTTTAGCCCATCGTTCTGGTAAATAAATTTTAAAAAAACATATGGACTGTGAACAAGCGAACCGCCGATATTTCCACCTCTGGAATACGCGAATCTTAGTACAAATCGTAAGAGATTATTTAGTAAATCGTGCCCCTGCTGATTAGCTAATCTGTGCCAGGCTGTCACGACCCGGTTGACTTAATAGACCTTGGTATACTACGAACTGCGACAGTCACGACGACTGATGACTGGTTTCCAGCATTCCGCAACGCAACGCAACGCAAGAGTTTGTTACGCAACAAAAAGTGTTGCACGGTACTTTTTACGCAACCGCAGACGCCGCAACGGCGCTTGCGTCTTCTTGCGGTGCTTCTCAAGCAAATAGAAACGAATTCTATTTTTACCGCAACGCCGGAGGCGAACTCCACCAATCAGAGCTGCGATTGCGTCGTTCCACCAATGGCTGTACGTGGCATTACGGAACGGCGCGGTTCGTTGCCTAAAAAGTACTCAGAACGTTGTAGAACGTTCAGCGATGACAGCAGCTGCCGTCACTAGGGAGCGTGGAACGCCAATGAAACGTATCAGTTTGAACATATTAATTTGCAAAAAGGCACCGTGCCATGGATTTCACGCTGAAATACCTGAAAGCATACGGTTACGAAAGGATATGTAAACTGTAAAGTAAACAAATATGAAAAAAACAGTTCACCGTCTGTCAGTAAATGTTCGGTAATGTTCTTTAGTTCACTTAAGTCCATGTATGAATAACGCATCTTACCGTAAGCTCCGTCACCGCTATACCGCGGTACTACCGTGATTGCTGTCCCTGCCTTAGTTAGTGTTCAGAACGCATGCAATGCAGTAGAAGTTACGCAACAAGATGCGCGCTGAATGGCACAGCATTATGATGCAACGTTGCTGTAGCTGAGGAACTGCGGCTGCTTTACGCGGCGTTACGTACGTAATGGTGGAAACCAGCGATGACTGGCTGATTTGATGAATGTTTCCTGTCAATTAACAAACCGACGGACGGACGGACGGACCACCCATGATGTTGTCATTACGTGCTGAGTGGCTCCCTCTACCGAATCACATAACGATAATTTACTCGCGCGCCGGACTTGGACTAAATCGACCGACCGGTCTATACGGCCAGCGTCAGCATTATCCAATGATCAAGACCGCACCAAGTCCACGGGTATTTGCATCGAATTTACCGGCCCGGCCGCTTCCAGACAGGCTGATGTGACGCTGCGGGGGATTGCTCTGATGCCCGAGAGTGTGCCGGTATGGGAACCTACGGTGGATGCAGAATAGTCATCATTCATTCATTCAAAACACGTTAAAGGCCTAAATCCATTGCACCAGTTTCCCCCGTAGCAAGTCTGTGCCATAGGCCTACACTTATTGAATACGCCATTATGGCATTACATTACGTGAGAGTCGCTTAGTGTACGCTAATTTACAATATAAAATAAAGTACAATAGCGTATTACAATAGTCACGTTAAAAAGGAGAAAATTAGCCTACTGAGTAAAAACAGAACGAAAGGGATAACTTTTAAGTTTGCGTTTAAAAACAGCTGCAGTGTCAGCAGTACATACAATAATGGAATGCAGCATTGAAGTACAATGCTAGAAAGACAAATTAAAAACGAGTTGGCAACTTCCCTGTCTACGGAGAATTTACGCGTGGAGAAACGTGACTAATGGATAGTGGGCATTCGCCAAGTGTCGCGAGCGAATCAGTCGGGGGTAAATAATCTCAAGAGACTAATGGAATATAGTCCATACATATAGGCTGAATGCTGATGTTTAGTGCAGTTAGACCACTGTGACGCGACAGCCTATAGTGGTTAGCGTGCTCCACTAACGATCGTGAGGTCGGGGTTCGAGTCCTGCTGGCCGCGGACGGTCGCGTAGCAACCGTGGGCCAGTTGCTGTTTGCACCCTGGGCCTGGGTTTACTCAACCCTCCATCCTTTCATGGTCGGTAAATGAGTGCCGGCTACCGCTGGGAAGGTATAAGGCAGGTATGTGCGACGCTGCTTGGTGCGCGCCATGTTCCTGAGCGCCTCTGATGCGGCTGGTCTAGCTTGAGTGTGCTATAACAAATTAATGTTTACTTTTTTTACTGTCTACTGTGGGGCCGTTTTCATCTTGGTGTATACATTTGTATCTTTGCTGTTTTCAGTCGTACGTGGCATGCACGCTGGGAGTGAAGTACATCGGTTATAACATGATCGCATTCGGTATCACAAACTTTATTTTCTCGGTCATCGTGGGTGTCCTGGCGCGTCGTGTCGCCGCCGAGGCACTCATAGGGGTGGCTACGGTCCTTCAGCTTGGTCTCGCAGTATTTCTGTTGGTCTGGATCCCTGATCGCAACCTGACGCCAGTCTTCTTCGCCGTGTCAGCGCTCTGGGGCATGTGTGATGCCATCTGGCAGATCGAGTGCAACTGTAAGTGCTGATGTCATCATCATCATCGTCATTTATTTTGTAGACGCTGTTGCCTATTACGAAAACGCAACGCGTTAATTAAGAAATGTCATAAAACGCAAAAAAATAAACCTTACGAAAGCGCAAGAAAAAGATATACGGAACGCACAGCATAACTGTACGAAAGCCGTGCTGTCGCATTGATGACCGCGCCATGCCGCTGTAAATTTCGGTACCTATCGAATTTTACAACGGCATCGTGTGGTTTCTCTGGCACAGCACGGCATTCTTGTACAGGCCTACATCAGCGACAGTTCAAATGCTAAAATCACACAAAGTACGCTGATGTTCACAGCGTCATAGTAACCTTGGTTCTATCTTGCACCGTTTCAGAGATATTGCAGCTTTTTGTGTTTCTGGCCCCAGCCCTATACCCTAATTTTGGCGTGTTCCCGCTGCACCAGATCGCCCACGTTGGGGTCAGCGAGAGCATGGGCCTTAAGCTCTGGGGAATTATTTTCGCATGAAGTTATTTTCGAAGTATTCCAAACGGTACCTAAACGTTACAGACGGACAGACAGACAGGCGGACGGACGGACAGACGACATGCAATCTCATAACCGCGCTCTGCGTAGCATCGCGCGGTAATAATATCGGCTAGTGTGTTCAACGAAGACCCAAAGGACAAAATCCATCATATCAGTTTCTCCGTAACAAGTCCGAAGCAAGTCTGTAACAAGCTGGAGCGGGCAAAAGTCCGCTGTGTCTGCTGTGTCGTGTAGTTTCCCAAATTCCATTACAACGACTTGTTGCCGGCTTGTTGCAGACATGTAGGCCGTGTCGCTACGCTAACAAGTCCGCAGGTCACCCGTCTACGGGTAAGTTACGGGGAAACGTGTGTAATGGATTTTGGGCACTAAAGTGAGTAGTGGCCGAAAATGAAACTGTTATCGCAGTAGTAGAATACCGTCACCGTGATCAGCAATCGTCAAAGTGCACATGACATTGTGTTTTTCCTTGCGTAAGTTAAACTAGCGTCACCAGCAATGAAAGTTTAAATTAATAACTAATACAGGAAAACGATGTTGTGGACCTGTTGTACAGCAACAAGTCGAACTAATGGAGTTTGGGTGGCGGCGTAGTGTAGTGGTTAATCAACACTGGGCCCGCTTACTACTTGGATGGGTGACTGCTTGCGGGCAGGTAAACTGTCTCGGTATGCAACCAGCCATCTAGGTCGACTCAGCCTTCTACCCTCTGCGGGATGGTAAAATGAGTATCAGCTTTCGGGCTCAGTAATGATAATAAATGGCGATGGTGGATACGGTTTACTGGCTGCCTATATAGGCGGGCCTGCGGCTCAAGACGGTTGGCTTGGTCCAAAGGTCGGCAGTCACCTGGCGCAGTTTCTGTATTCATCGTGTGAACCGAGTGAACTCTCGCAATGGCTCTGTTATATATGATGATGACAGCACTATAAATATCGTCGTGGTTATTATTATTATTACTGCTACTACTACTACTACTACCAGTACAGCATTCATTCATTCGTATTCGTTTAACACAACGCAGCTAAACAGTGAGAAATGGAACAAGTAAAAATACAGTAGGCCTAATAAAAATTAAATGCTATGTTGAAAGAGTTAGTGAAATTAAATGTTAATCCAATGCACGTTTCTGAATAGCATTCGAACGATGAAGTTATTGTCAACAAATCGAACTGATGTAGTCTGGGTCTGTTTGTGTTTTGTGTGTAGTCCTAGTGTGTGCCAGCTGTTCTGCCAGTGATCATGACGTCGCGTTTCAAAGTTGTCGGACACTCCAAGGTACTGGCGCCGCGATGGCGTTCGCCCTGAGCTCAGGTGTGGTCTGCGTCACCACTAAACTCTACATCACAATCGTCCTACTGGTCGTGTCAATTATCTTCTACGCCGTCTTCGAGTACCGACTGAGACGATCAGCTGCCGCAGGTGACACCCGGGAAGATGATGACGACTTCGATCCTCGACGGCCACGGCGTGATTTCACCAATATTGAACACGGCTGTGACTTCACGTGATCTTCGGCCTCACGTTAAACACTTATAAACAGTTAAAGCCTGTTTCCATTACGGCTGCGCGTTGCGTTGCGTTGCATTGCGTGGCGAGCGATAGTCAGCGATAGCTGTATCGCTTCGAATAATACACAACTTTATTCTTCAAATGACATCAGAAATAAAACTGGTTAAAACAAAAAAAAAACAAAACGTTAACAAGGTTCACAGAACTATCAAAAGTTACAACTATCATCAGTTATTGACAGCAAAAAAACGACTTATGAATAATTGCATTACGCAATATGTGCCACGAAGACACCTCTGTTATATCAAATTTCACTGAAAGTTCACTCATGTGTCTTCGTGCTTGATCGTAAAAGACATTGCAGAATAACAACAATAACAACAACAATAATAATAATAATAGATTTGTATAGCGCCGTTAGGTCGTAACTTTAGAGAGGCTGGCGGCGGATAATGTCAGTGTCAGTTGAATGCTAGAGAAAACAGAAATGTCTTAAGCCTAGACTTAAATGTTCCTAGTGAGTCGTTGTCAGTAACTGTTCTTGGCAGAGAGTTCCAAGTGGCCGGAGCAGCTAGAACAGCGGAATGCATGCTTGGCAAATGCTGTACTGGCGAACGGTTCGGACAATCGAGTGGTCGTGGCCGAGCGTAAAGTCCGTACAGTGAAGCGCCACGCAACGCAACGCGAAACAGCCCTTTAAACGATATAGCTGTCCTGAACAAGTCATCTCACAGCTACGGGGTGTTACTTGTCATATGAGATCACACAGTGTTACCTGTCACCCGACACAAGTGAACACACCCCGCCTAACTCCAGCCAGACAGGCTGGTAGTCGATTAACCTACCCCAGAGGGATGGAAGGCTGAGTTGACCTACTGGTTGGCTACGTACCGAGACGGTTTACCTGTCAGCTGACAGTCACCCATCCAAGTAGTAACCGGGCCCAGTGTAGAGCAACTACGTTGATCAAGACCAACGTGTTACCATTACATCAACTAGAGCCGGTGTCAGGCATATTCAGCATGTACGACCGAACAACGGTCTGACAAAAAGGGAGCTCCACTAGCCACAGAATGACGGACAGCAGGAGCAGCGCGCCATTTTCAATGAATAAAGTTGATTATTTTTCTGGTCCGTAAAGCTCCGGCTCTGTACGCCGTGTTGCGAAATCGCGTATTGCGTATAATAGCAGAAAAACTGCACATACGCTGAATTCATGGTAATTTTTTTACGTTAGTCCCAGAAAATTATGTGACCCCACACACATTTTTACCGAACAGCGCCTGATCAGGTTTAAATTCGACCAGGGAGCGAGTTGACGGTGGTTAGAAGGAGGGAGAGTGAACCGCTGTTAAATTTTCACCCCGTTCACCACACCATCGGCCAACAAACTAGGAGCACACATTTCACGTGTCGCTGAACAGGTAGGCCTAACTCGGAAAACCGGTCAATATTTACAGCAAATTAGGTTGGTAAATATATACGACCTCTGAGGCAACGCGCACGTCAGCGCAACACACATAAAGTTATAGATCGCACAGCAATGTAAGCCAAAAGCCACTGTTTTAAGTTTTAAGTTTTATCGTAGTAGTAATAGGTATTCGAAATAATATCAGAGTTTCATATCATATTTCAGGGTTCGCATTTATTGTGAGGACTTTAGAATTTTAACACGTTTGGAGTAGTCGGTAGTCTGTTTCAGCTCGGTCAAAGTACTAAGCGTTCGTTATACACTGTGTCTCAAAAAAGCGCGCAAACTTTGAAACGGTATAGCTCCAAACTATAACGATCGATTTTGATGAAATTTGGCAGAAATATTCGAAATAATCTAGAATATAGAGTTTGGGTGACTGCCAGTTTTATCAACTTTTCGTCTTTCAAACTGGACGCCGAAAATAACGCGAATTTTGACGCCAACTTTGATGAGGTGCATTTTTTAATAAAACATATACCTATGCTAACAATATTTGGCAAATTCGCACACATAATCTGCAGACATTTAAACATAATACACTCATCAATGAATTGCTGCTAATGCAGTTTTAACTGTTTAATATTCGTCCTAAATTGCATCACCGGAAGTTACGAAAATTACGCGTCACACAGTTCCGAACTTTCTCAACTTCCACCAGCAGCCTATCTGTAAACTCTATTATAAACTGCTGAGCGTTGTAACCTTTACATTCATACAGACTTTTGATCGAAATTTTGTCTTCTTTACTGAATGGCGCCATGTTGACAGGCAGTGTGACGCGTAATTTTCAAAATTTGCCTTATTTTCGGCGTCCGGTTTGAAAGACGAAAAGTTGATTTTAAAAAAGCAAACCTACACAAAAACTGAAACATGCAAACTCTATCCTAGAGTATTTTGAATATTTCTGCCAAATGTCATCAAAATCGATCGTTATATTTTTCAGCTATAGATACCGTTTTAAAGTTTGCGCGTTTTTTCTGAGACACAGTGTATTATAATCCCACAGAATTACAGAAAACCCACAACGGTCAGTCACAAAAGATACAAGATAAGTTGCTGTCTGATGAGCTGTCTTTTTCATGACACGCTTGCTGGATTCTAAAGTCTCAAGTAAATCGTCATCAACTAATTCGAAAAGCTCTTGATCGGTCTATAGTTAAAGCCGGTAAATCAACTCATAATCTCTCTTAATCTCAAATCTCTACACTGGATTACTAGCTTCAACAAATGAAGCGATATGCGTAAGAGTCACGATAGGCTTGCAGTATTTATTTAAGATAAGATAAGAATAAAATTTATATAGCGCCATGAAGTCAAATGATACAGAGACGCTATATTACTAAATTAGAGTGGAGCAATTGCGCTGTTATTGGCGTTGCGAGCTATGGGCACTGTGATACGTGTCCCCCTGAACTTCCAACTGTTTAATTTTTCAGGTCACTTCAGAGCCACACAAACTCTGACATTCGACTTTATGTCGTTTCCTAGCCAGTAAAACAATATACAGGTGTATAGCTTTGTCACTGTTTACTGCCTGAATTTCGTAATATTTAAAAAAATATTTTCTCTTAGTTTCGCACCGAATCCTAGCAAGCAACGCCAATGCTGGTGATGGTGAAGCTGTGGAGAAGTGCGATACAGTGCGGGCGTCATTCAGTCTGTCGCTGAATCAAGCCAGCAGCTGCTGCAGCAGAACGCACTGCGATAACACGAGACCTAATACAGGAAAGCCTACTGACTGAACACCAATACTGGCTTCGAACCATTCGTCAGCTGCACGCTCGCTGGTCATCTACGTCTATAGGTGATGTCACATTAGTCTAGTAGGTCAGCTGCGGCGACAAGTTGCGTCAAATGTTGCGTCTGGAACGAGACGATCTGTCGCGCGTTCGTATGTATCTTAATCTTTATTTTCACCGGAAACCGTAGAAGACGATTTCAGGATTTAAGAGAAAGAAAAAAACTTGCACGACACATTTATTTACTATTTTCACCACCACACTCAAGAGTGAATAAAGATAAATATAATATATTATATAATATATAATATATATATAGCATTACTAATTAGCATTATAGCATTAATTAGCATTAATTAGCATTATAGCATTCAGAATTTCAGACTTAGTCGCAAATCACGTCACGTTGACGCACTGTCTAAAGTTGTTCTCGCATTTCATGTTTTCTTGATACTTTTATTGTTAATTTAAAAAAAAACTTCCTTACCAGAAAACGATAGAAAAAATATATAAAGTTAGTTTAAAACTTAGCCAAACTTACTAATGAACATATATTAAGACTCGCCAAAAATGTCTTTCTTTCCTTCTCAATTATTATAGGTTAGTAAAACATATTTCCCAATGAACAATGTCGGCATAGATTATAGTTATTTTTGTATATATTTTATTGCTGCAGTGCTACCATTACTGATGAATTGAAGATGAATATATAAATCACAGACTAAACATTTATTTGCAGATTTAGTCCAATAACAAAAATCGTTTTACATTTTGTCCTACGTTTATTATCGGTAAAATACTCTCAAAAGCTTGCGAGTTGTAGATTCTAATGACAGTGTTAAGTATGGGTATTTTGGTACAGGGTAGTGTAGTGGTTAAGGCGTCAGACTTGTGATCAACAGATTGCGATTTCAACTCCCGGCCGTGCGCTACTGGGTTAGGCTACTACTTGGTTGGGTGACCGTCTGTGGGCGGGTAAACTATCTCGGTATGTAACCAGTCACCGAGGTCAACTCAACCTTCCATCCCTCCGGGACAGGTAAATCGAGTACCAGCCCCTCTGGTTGGGGTTAAGGCACGGTGTGTTTACTTGTGTCTGGTGGCAGGTAGGCCTAACACTCTGTGATCGCATAATGACACCCGGAAGCTGTGAGATGGAGTTTCGTTAAGAGCTCTACTCTTCTTAATTTGATAGTACGTTTTGACGTAACCTAGCTGCGACTGCTGAATGTAACTAAACAGTATCTTGTTGTTTGGTGCATGTCTACACATCAGCTGACAGAGATGCGGTGTCCATGGTTACCGAGAGATTATCATGTGAACGAGCTTCAGAGGCTGCAACAACTCAGGGTGTAAATCAGTCCAGTGCTAGACATGCTGCTGATGTTGTCAGAGATGACAACAACTGTGATGAACTGCGCAAGAAGACCAGATACAGGTAGCATATAGGCCTAATAGTTAACTTATCTCATCAGGTGTCAGTTATGTATATAGCCTACATGTTGTACATGTACTTGTATACACGTGTACATGTATGCATGCAATTTGAAAAAAAA
>Ga0056132_1000386_pt1 | contig 10936 bp, 4 predicted proteins | sample WorMetLIZISLAND2_3_FD_71119 | JGI IMG/M metagenome (GOLD analysis project Ga0056132, IMG submission 71119) | Marine gutless worms symbiont microbial communities from Max Planck institute for Marine Microbiology, Germany - Olavius clavatus LIZARD... ...
TATTTGTACAGCGCCATATAGTTCCGATGAGTAAAAGGCGCTGACCGCAACCGGCTACGCTATGAATATTTGGACAGGTAATAGCATTTTTGTTGCCATATTGTTATGGCGGTTAACTGTGAGAAGTACAGCCCAAAGTACCTTCCGGGTATGAAGTAGACCGGGATAGGGTCAGTGTAGGGGGTTGAAAGTTGTAACAGTCGTGTTCTTAGGGGGCACCTCCTATTCACTTGTTCAGGCACCTTTGCATCAGCACTTTGTCACACTGTACTACCATACCGCTTGCAGCCTACGACGACAGGCTAAAAACGTTATACAGTACATAAAAGCAGTCCAAAGTATGCATGAACTGTGTATACAACGACCCGCCGACGGCATATACATTATGTATGCGGCAACCGTACAGCATACCAAACGCCACGGCCATACGGTGAGTCAGCTAATAAGCTATATCAGTGTATCAATCATGACAAAACTAGACGAACGACAGGAAGCAATGGGAACAGTGCATATTTATAGCAGACTGAAATGCCACCACGATAAGCTGAATCAGCAGGCTAAACGGTCCAGCAAACGCCGCCAGCATGTATCAGGGACAACCAGGCAACACGTAATTGCTGTTAAAGGGGTATAAGCGCCATGGCTCTAGGCGAAAGGGCACTGACTGGTCACTATTCTGCTAACAAGGCACTGCATATCGCAGATACACCGTGCTCTGGTATTCAGCTATGCATTGCATATCACTGATCACCGGCAGCTGCAGCGTCCTTAATGTTTCTGGGGGCATGCAACGCCAATCATCATAAAATTGACATTTTTATGTTCTCCACTAAAAAAGTGGACCATGCCCCAGTATGCAGCGTAGGCGGGGTGCTAATCTCCCTTTCCGTGGTCGTTGAGCCCGTAGGTGGATAAACCTAAAGTCTGCCACATGGCCAGTGCTACGGGGGCAGACCTACGTTTACCTTCCCAGCCGCAGAGCATCAGGTATCAAAGTACATATACTGTGACATAGGCACATGGGTGTTAACAACTTGCCCACAGTTGTTTCCTGGCGGTGCACCGGCCGGGAGTCGAACCCGCGACCTATCGATCACAAGTCCGACACGCTAACCATTACACCACCAATCCACCTAAATTTTTCGACCATTACTGAAGTGTACAGTATACACGGTGCAAAAATACAATGATGCAAAGCAATAATGCATTTTCAAAATGAATAACGATTGATAGAAAATAGAATTTTCATAGCTGCACGGCTACTACTTATGGTCTCATCCCAGGTCAATTACGTTTCAGCTTGGCAATGGCAATTACTCTAAGGTTGTGAAGACTGGGGATGGGGCACTGTTTACATTCAGTTGTGACTGCAGCGGGAAGTGAACTGTGAAAGTGCGGGTGACTGGTGACTGCCGCCCACAGGCTGCCTGAGTGCCGACAAACACAGGGCTGCCGCTCAGTCCACTAGCCAGCATTACACACTCACCTGCCATGCCAGCATGATTGTGCTAGAGATGCAACGTATACCGTACGTAAACATCCAACATTAAAGCGGTATTATAACTTTATCGACCTCCAACATCAAAAAGTATTTTGTGTGAACTGTGAAATTAAATCCTTTACTCCTTCAACGGAAATCTATCAAAAAAGATTAAAATCTCAACACTATGAACTGAATAAGAAGTGAAAGAAACTTTCTAATTTTCAAGAACATTAACTTAATAACAAATAATTACCACCTGCAAATTGGAAAAGGTGACTAGAAATAACTTTAAAACTAAAACAACACTGGATTAAAGATTATTTCGAATGACTTGAATGACGTCTTTTACTGTACATCACAATGGACGTTTCTTGAAACCGTGCATCACTAGCTCCCATCCCGCCAACTGCTGCCAGTCTATTCCAGCTGGAGTGACTCAGCCAACTGGCTCATGCCCGCCTAGTGTAGTGTAGAAGTGTACCCTACCTACACCACGCCAGGCTGTCTGGTTAGCAATAGCAGCCACCAGGCACCAGCAAATTGAGCAAAATCAACAGAACAGAAGATGCTGGCAATTGCGGCAGCCGGTGCTACTGAATGAGAACCATTATCATCATCATTTCTAGATAAAAGTAACCGTCTCTACAGTGTCTTATCACAAGACCAACAGAAGTCCAGACGGTATAGGAATCACATCATGCAAACCATACTTGAACGTCGATTAAAATGGTACTGGTAGCCATGCTGCATTAAATAATATTCGCACTATCCTCCTGATTATGAGATTCTGAGTTACATTCAATCGCTAATTAGTCCAGAAGTAAGGCATTATACATACGAAGAAAAGAAATGTGTTTACTGTTTAATCAGTAACAATTCCACATTTCAACTAAATAGCAGTCGGCGAGTGTTGATACGATTAAAGTTTTAATTATTATTAAGCATTTATTTGGTTTCTATTAGACATGAAAGACAGTTCTATGCCACTTTGTAAAACTGTAACTGCCATCAAGTACACCAGGGAGTTTTCTTTTCTACACATTCCCTAGGGGGGTTAATACCCCCAACTTTCATGTGTTCTAATGGCTTCCTCTCCTGAAAACCCCCTAATAACTCACAGGGGATGTAGAATGTTTTTACAGTGTTTTTGTGAAGTATGACGTCACAGACACTCTTCTGAGGCCTACCCAGCCCTGAGGTCCACATCTATCTCTCACCTGTCAGAAGTGCTAGAAAGCATCTTCAAGTACTGTCATCTGGTCCTCAGGCACCCCCATCGAACAAATGACTGACTGCCATCCAGAATTTTTTTTAGTTCAGAAGATGTAATTACAACATCATGAGTAGATTGTGAGACTAAGCGACCCTGCACGATGGGCCAATTAAGAGTAATTAATGGCCCATCATCTGTCCTGTCATCCCATCACTCTGTCATGTTTTAGTTTCACCACTCTAAACACCTTATAACACATACAGGGTGACCACTTTCCACACCACGTGAAATTCCCTGACTTTTCCAGTAGAGGCAAGCAAAGATTACCCGGTGTTTACCGATATGGTAAACAGTCGTTGTTTCATATTAATGAAAAACAGGGTGAGGCCGGATAGTCAATTATTTAACAGTTGGGCTTGTAACAGCTGGAGGAAGGGGATGGGATGTCCCCTCCCCAGCCGACTACGGGGTCTGGGGGAGCATCGTAAGCTCGCCCATCGGGGTCCGGGGCCACCCCGGCCGAAAAACGAGTTTTGGAGTATTTAGAGCTCAAAAAAACACCCGATTTCACTCCCCCTGACTTTTCTCATTATCCCAGACTTTTCCCTGACCACTCTGGAATTCCCTGCCTTTTCATTGTTTTCCAGGTTTTCCAGGTGAGTGGTCACCCTGCACATACCAGAAATGTGCTCCAAACAAATCTTATCGATATTGTCCTGTCCAGTAAATTGAAAAGAATACAAATTTCATAAAATCACACCGTATCATCTAACTTATACAAGTCCACTAACACAGTACACAGGAAGCTCTGTACTCTGCCGTTATCAGCAAAATTAGCATCTGATGTCCCCCACCAGCCCGGCCGGTCCGGCGTATAGGCAGGAACACTGTTGGTAGACACTGACATAGCTGTAGCCGAAACATCCGCGGTAAACCCCTTATCATTACGCTATAGCGGGTAGTTAACGACGCGTTTCGTGTCTAACATAGCTGCATTTCCTACAATACTTTCAATCTAACTAGCTAACTACTCCCACCATCCATCACTTTTTTCATTCCGGGTTTAAAACGTACACAAATCCTTCCAACCGGACTGGGACAGTGGCGGGACTGCTCGAACGCCGGTCAAGCAACAAAAACGCAGACGACAAACGAAGAACACAAAAACGACGACACCATATAAAATCAAAACCACAGACAAAATACTACCTGAAACAGTCCCTCAAATAAAGCGTTAGATCGCAATTTTACACGTTATAAAAAAACTTTCGTAACGTAAACCTACGCTCAACGCTTCACAGGTACGCCGCATGCAAATTGACCACACTATTCGCGCGGCACAGTTAGTGTGCCGACATGCAAAAAGTGTATCGACTCTTCGAAACACGGGAAAGATTAGGGCTGCAACGATCGATCAAAATCGATTTATCGATTAGTAAAATAATCGATTACGGTAACCATTACAGAAATAATCGAACGATTAATCGAAACTCCGTCGTTGCAGCGTGCGTAGGCCTACCATTGACAAATCAAGCATCGTCACTGCGGAAAGCAGAAACGAGACATATTCACCGAAAATATATTAGCGCGACAGAATACCGTAACACCGTCAAACATCATCATTAGACTATCATCATTTATTTGAGAACACAGGCGTCTACAAGCAGTACAAATTAAATAACATGTAAAAACAAGTGTTCAACAGGACAGTAAGGCCAATTTGCACTAATAACTGCCCTTTAAAATACAGTACAATAAAGCCGTACGTGCTAACGCAGGGAGAACCGCGCAATGCCGCTGTAAATTTCGAAATGTATCTAATTATACCACACGATACACTATAGTGCAAAGCGCGGTATTGCGATGGCATGTCGTTTGACCGTCCGTCCGTCCGTCCGTCTACAGGTCTGTCTATGAAGTTGGTAGATTTATTGTGATCACATAGGTTGATGGAAATCTGGGAAACTAATTGCATGGACAATTAGCCCAACACCTTCGCTCTTCGTAGCCCAATGAGCCATCCACCTACTCCTAGGGGAGCGTGGAGAAATTTGGGGGATGCTAGAGGCGGGTGGGAAAAGTGACGTGCTGGAGCGCAAAAGCGGCAATATCTCTGAAACGCGTAACGATAGAGGAAAAATTACTATGGAGAGCCTATATAGGAGGAACTCACCAACACTCTTTCGAACGGTACCATCCCCGACCCCCTACGGCTTCCTGTTCCCAAGATTAAGGGTTCGCAACCCCACCCAAAACTTCAATCGCTATTATCTCAGGTACCAGGGGCTTTTATCCCTATACTCAGTGGGCGCAGCTTGCGCCCAGTGAAAAATAGCAGCACATTGCCCTATTTCCTGTCGGTCTTACTATACTCTACTGTACATCTCGCTGGTGATGAGACAATCAAGTGGCTGGGCATGCAGTGCAAACGATAAGAAGAAGAAGCATACCCACATTTTATTCCATGGCGCCGCCTATGATTGTCATTAGTCAGTAGTCATATTGGCACTAGCCAATGACATTCTCAAGCTGACTCAGTGAGTTCCTCCTTACGAAGTCGCTAATAAATGACGCAGCCGCGCGCATTGTTATCTACGCAGTCTGCTTTTTCCACCAGTTCTATAAACTCCCTGTGTCAACGTCGTAGGGTGGACACTGTTGCTGTTTCCTGGTGGACTTTTGGCCCAACGAAGAACGAGCTACAATATTGCAGTGAAAGTGACAAGGTGAGAGCGTTGGAGCAGTCATAGTTTGTCAGAGGTACGTGTTTTGTTTCTTATAAGCTGATTCCACACCGTCCGACGATGCCACACGATATATATTAACCATTTCAATGGTTAGCGTAACGTAACCCAAAGCGACTCTGTATCATTTGACTTCACGGCGCTATATAAATTTTATTCTTATCTTATCTTACCTTATCTTATTATAGGCCTACGGATCGAGACAAAACGTTCGTTCGGCGATTGTCGGCTGACGTCTAGCGTCGCGTCGCGTCAGGCGATAACTTTTCCTTGGGAATTTATGATAATTTCTTGTTCAAGAACTGTACGGTCTTAGCCTTTGACTGTTTGACTTTGACGTCAAATGTAGCCTACTCCCCTGGTATTCGCGAAATACCTTCCAATCAATTTTGGCCTTGCTAAATGTTTTCGTTCATGATTGATGAGCACAGAACGGAAGCCCAAACGGACGGGCACGACGGAACTAATGTAATACAAATTATACAATGTAATTTGACAAAATTATAGCGTCGTAGGCGGCCTCTTCGCCCATAGCAACAACAAGGGCGCTTTGCATAGTCAATAGTCTGATTCGTGATCTAAAAAGATAATCTAAATCACAATACGTCTTGAGATATTTCTTGGAGGTGAGAGGCGACGAGCAGAGGGTGACGAACTGAGGTAAACTGTTCCATGTACGTAATCCAGCAACCGCGAAGGCTCCGTCTCCAAGTAAAGAACGTCGTGTTGTATGCTGTGTTGCAATGCAACAGTAACAGTATGTAGGAGAGGCGGCATAATGAGTGCCAGTGGTAATGTACCAAATGTGCATGCTGACGTTCTTGTTCTGAACAAAATACGGAACTATAAATTAACATTATTGTGTTTTAACATCGCAGACTTCAAAGAGAGATGGGCGAAGAAACTTCAACTGAGTCGCAACTGTCTGTCGTTATGACAACCGATCAAGGTGAGACGACGCCGGCTACTGGCGAAACGTCATCGTCATCACGTGGTGTCGCTGTCTATTTTGAGAGTTTTGTTTTAGTCATCGGAGTTATAGGCACGGCAGCCAATGGGCTGATCCTGTATGCCCTTGTGGCCTCGAAACAGCATAAGAAGCATGTGCTGATTGTCAATCAGAATGCCCTTGATCTTTATAGTTGTCTGTTTCTGGTCATAACCTACGGGTCGAAGCTTGCCAACATGCAGCTGAAAGGATCGTTTGGCCATTGGCTTTGCATGTTTATATTGAGTGAAAATCTTCTCTGGTGTGGACTTTGTGCCTCTTTCGTTAACCTTACACTTATCTCTATTGAACGCTATCTGAAAGTTGTCCACGCTGTCTGGAGTAAGACCAAAGTGCGTAAGTGGATGATATACTCGGCAATGGCCTTCGCATGGATCAGTGGGTTTGTCCACATAATGGTTGCGGGATTTTTCACAAACGCAGTTGTCGACGGCGTCTGTCTGGCCTACGCGATCTGGGAGAATTCGGAGTCCAGACTGGCTTGGGGCATCTTCTTTCTCGTAGACACATACATCATTGTGATCTTGATCTTCACCTTTTGCTATGGAAAGATTCTGATGGCAATTCGTCGTCAAGCACGCGTAATGGCCAGCCACAATCCCGCAGGATCAAGCAGCACTCAGACCCAGTCAAATAAGATTCAAACCAACGTCATCAAGACCATGATTCTTGTCTGTGCATTCTACGCCATCGCATGGCTGCCTGAGAATATCTATTTCACCCTCATCTGCCTGGATCTTCATCTAACAGCCCTTGATAATGCCTACTATGCGACAATGTTTATCGCATTTCTCTATATCTGCACGTACGTCATAAGATATCGTCATCAAGGTTGTCGGCCGAAGTTTTATAAACGGATGATATACTTGATACTAGTGGAATTCAGTCAGACCGGTCAGCTTTATCCTGCATTCACAACAACGAAGCAATAATTTCTCTATATCTGCGCAAACCCCTTCATCTACGCCACCAAGTTTAATCCTGTCAGACGCATCCTGAAGGGTCTGATTCTGTGCAAGACCGGTTTCGAGCCACCAAACGAAGGAGTTCAGATGAATTGAAATGGCACAGCTATGTCCGGCAACTGAGCATTCAGACTCACTTAATTCAGGCTTCTCTAGAGTAGACGTGGCAACTTGTTGCACTGTCGTTTTTGCACATCGTTTCTGTGTCAATCTGTGACGTCACCACTTGTCCGCCAGCTTGATGGAGTTTTTAATGGAGGTTGGTGCTGGTGTTCCTATCCACTTTGTGCTGTAGTTTATCGCTGGCTGTTTCACGCATATTCACTACTGGATTAGTACTTGGGTGGGCAACTGTCTATTGGCGGGTAAACCATCTCTGTATATAACATAACCGGTCACCGAGGTCAACTCAGCCTTCTATCCCCCGGGGTAGGTAAATTGAGCATGGTACCGGTCTGTCTGGCTGGGGTTAAGGCAGGGTGTGTTCACTTGTGTCGGGTGGCAGGTAACACTGTATGATCCCATAGGGCAAGTGACACCCTACAGCTCTGAGACGAAGTTTCATTAAGAGCCATATACTCTTCTGAACTTAATTTATTCTGAAGACGGTATAGAGTGAAAACTTCTCAGTAAACCCATATAAGGACAACTGTGACATCTGTGACATGGCATGGATTGAACTCTTTCGTCATTTAAACAGATTAATGATTACCGGTTGACATCATGTTCTGTTTATTTGTAAGACATTCTGATATGGGTGTGTTTCTTTCAACGTTGCATTCAATCTCGAGTTGTTTGGATCAAGCTGCTGTCGCCTGTTGCCTAGTATACAAAGGGCCTATTTATTTCAATCATTGACGTTATATGAAGCCCAGCCTTTAGTAAGTAAGTAAGTAAGTGATTTTTATAGGCCAAAGTCTCAGAAGAGAATCAGAGCGCATTGGGGATAGGTGCTAGGGGGCAGGGTAGGCTGACTGAACTGTTTCTTCATATCAACAGGTCTTTAAATGACGTCTAAATGAAGAGAGTGTTTGAGACTGCAGAATGTGAGGCGGTAAGGAATTCCATATTTTGGGAGCTGAGATATGAAAAGCACGAGAACCAAATGAAAGGTTCTACTTTACTTCCAAGATATACTGGATTGTCTTTTCTATCGTTTGTAGGTCGTCTGTTGACGTATAAAAGCTATTTCTTTCCATGTTTGCTCCTCCATTTGTCTGCGCTAGTTAACAATAATTAGATTTGTCATTTCTCTTTCCTTGAACCGTCTACTGCAATTCTACGAACCTGCATGCTTTGTGGTTTTCGACGACGGTCGTATTATCACTATTTTTTCGCATCGTCAGTTTGGACGGCTTCGCCGCCTCGGTCGGTACTGTGTGGTCAGTCGTCGTATTTGCGGCAACTGGATGACATTGTGGCTCACCATCCTCGACTTATGCCTTTTCACTCGCAGTGGAATACAGTCCACAGACCACTTGTCTTCACCCAGCTCCGTCTTGTGCTGCCATCTCCATCTTCCCTCCGCTGTCTTGAATCCTGCCGTCCCCATTTTTAATGACTTCAAAGCAAACTATATACGAACTGAGCACATTTCATTTTGGTCTACATTTCGCACATATTTTAGTGACTTGCACTTATTGTAACGCATTAGAAATAAAAGTGACGATTGCAAGAACTCGCACTGTGCACCACACGTAGGCCTAACTGAGTTAATTCTGAGTAGTGAACATTGACACGAACGAGATTTCGAATGTGATGTGCCTAGAATAGATGTTGTGTAAGTGCAAAAACCGTTTCCACACACCTGACGCGACATCGCATGAGGATATGAGGATATGATACGAGGTAAGATAAGAATAAAAATTTATATAGCGCCATGAAGTCAAATGATACAGAGGCGCTTGGGGTTACGTCACGCTAACCATTAAAATAGTGAGTCTTTAAATGTTTTTAAAGATCAAAACAGTTTGACAGTGACGAAGAGCAGCTGGCAGAGAATTCCAGATGACAGGAGCTGCGACTGCGAAAGCTCGCTTCGTAAGTTCAGTCCGTGTTCGCGGTGAGACGAGGTGTGGCGCATCAGAAGAACGTACTTACTGTAAGAACGTACTGTAAGACGACGTTTAGCGACCGATGTCTTGTCAGGCGGTGTAGAATTGCCTAACACAATAGTAAATATTGGTGTATCACGCATAGGCGCCGACTTTATGGAGCCCCCCGAGCCCGAGGGGCTCGAACCGCCCCTTCCCAATATTTTGGCCCTGGGGTGCATCCAGCCGCGAGTCCCGTCTACAATTCGCATGCAAAACTCCGATGATTGCTTATTTCGCTCATTTTTTTGTGTCATAGAATGTGTTTCATTGTGCCACAAACACAAACAAGAAGCTCAGCTATTGCTATGATAGACGATCGATGACATTTGGTAATATTATTCCTCAAGTAAATACACATCGATTGACGGAGACAGATTTATGATATGACGTCATACTTTCTAGGTGGCAGCCATGACGTGCGCCCTCCAACAGCGTCCGCCGGCTGCCTGCTAGCCCGCCGAGCTCGTGCGACGTCATTGACTCGCCTTATGCGCTATGTATCCTAGTTCGTATCGCATCGTATCACGGAAATTATAATGCGATGCGATAGTAATTACTAATTACTATTATGCTTTGCCAGAATGTCATGACGGTAGCAGACTATATCATGACATGCATATAACATCAACACTGGTATAGATTATTACTAATTTAGTAATTAATCTATACCAGTGTTGCTGTTATGTGCATGTCATAGGCCTAATTATTATAGTCTAATGGAAGGCACTAGGCTAGGCACGCGCACGTGCACTGACTCCAGCAGTGCTGCTTCCGTGTCCAGGAAATGAAATGGCACAATTGGAAATGTGGATTACGTGCTATCTGCTGCATTCGGAGTCCCCTAGCACGATCAATTACCGAGCGCTCCAGGTTTGCATCACCGGCCACCTGCATACTAGTAGACAATAAGTAAAGGATGGGTCGGCCCAGACAACCCTGTCAATCCCTGGTTCAGAACCGTGGAGTCCTCCGACCTGTGTCCACGGAATATTTGCCTCGCGATCGCGACTTGCAAAGCGACGTGCCCAGGATAGCAGATCGGCATAGTGGCTGGTGGTGGTCGATATCCGCATTTCGCAATGCCAACCACTAGCGACAAAGCCCATCGACTGGTCAGTGTGCGGCATTAGCAAAGTAGCGTCTTGGTGGTGCAGTGGTTGGGCGTCGGACTCGTCATCGAAAGGTCGCTAGTTCGACTCCCAGCCGGGGCGCTATCAAGTTAACTAGGGTAACTCAGCCTTCCATCCCTCTGCATGGGGTAGGTAAATCGAGTACCAGGCTGCATGGCTGAGGTTAGTCGAAGCGTGTTCACTTGTGTCGGGTGGCAGATAACACTGTGTGATCCCATATTGCAAGTGACGTACCGTATATAGCTCTGAGGTTCAGTCTACAGATTATTGTTTGGTCGACATCAAAATATCAACAT
>Ga0056132_1000387_pt1 | contig 10927 bp, 6 predicted proteins | sample WorMetLIZISLAND2_3_FD_71119 | JGI IMG/M metagenome (GOLD analysis project Ga0056132, IMG submission 71119) | Marine gutless worms symbiont microbial communities from Max Planck institute for Marine Microbiology, Germany - Olavius clavatus LIZARD... ...
TGACTCCAGTAAAGGACCGTTTGAAATGATCAACTCTTCAAGCATCGTCAGCTGCTGGACGTGTGGTGGCAATTGACAAAGGCCGTGGAAACTGAGATTCAGACGGCGAAGTGACGTCAGAGCAAATATTTCACGTGGACATCCCACATACTCATCTTCACCATCTGTAGAAGTTTCAGCATTAACAAATTAACTATTATAAAAAATCATAAAGAAAATATTTATCAACTTATTTATTTACAATGTGTTCACGTTGTGCATACACACTCCTTCATTAAATTAATGCATATAAAACTAGCAGAGTATCTGAGACCAGTGGTGTAACCATCCTTCGATGCTTTGATACTGTAGATAGGGTGACACAAAAGACATCCTGCCTGTGAAAAGTACTGCCACAAGCCGCAATTCCTGAATGTTTACTTTTGGGGCATCAGCCCCAATCTGCAGTGACTCCAGAAATTCTGACAGTTAAACAAAATACGTGTATGAGCGTGTATATGTGTGGAGACGCCAGAAAAATTTTTTCAACGGCAGCAAATGTGAAGTCAAGAAATGCAGATGATGTTACAGAATGGGGGAGAATAGGCGAAGTACTCACCTCCACAGACGATTTGCTGATCTAGTGAAGTGCTGTTAGAAACAAAATGGTTTGATGCACTGGCTTGAGAATACCTCTGGGTGCAGTTTAGCCGAGAAATACTGCATAACAGAAAAATTAGGCTTGCCCATCCCCCAGATATATATGAACTAGTGCCTCTGCAAGTCTGGAAAGCAACTGCTCCATTTGATACGTGACTGTGTAAGAATAACTGCAAGAAAATGATATGTTCCACATGACATATTGTCTCTCAGATTCACTGCAGAATACATCTTAAAGACATGTGCTACGTTAAACAACCATCATCTGTTTTGATTACAACATGAGTGGAGATTTGCGAAACTTGCCTGTTTGTTGTTGACCAAATCGTGTGAACATCTTAAACATTTCTACACTAAGTTTTTGTACACCAGCAAAGTCCAGAGTTCCAATATTCTTCTCATCACATCTGGAAAACAGTGCATCTTTCTCCTGCAAGCAAAACAAACACACAGTGTTTAGCTGGCTGTTACTTAACTTTATGTGCCAAACAACTAACAACTACCCAAGAATATCCTATTTCATCAACAGTACCTAATACCGATTCTGTTTATGTGTTGAACATGGGTGCATGCAGGTAGTGCCTACATTGCAAGGTGTGACTGCACGTGTGTGTGTTTGTTGTTGTTGATTCAAACATGTACTAGATCCTGCTGGATGCTAAATGTTTGCCTTTTCCCCAGGCCTCCTAGAAAATTTCCTGCAGGCGGCCATGATAGTGAGAAAAAATGTATGACATAAGCTGCTTTATAACTTCATACAAACCTTTTTATCAATTCTCTCAAGCAGCGGATTGGCGTTTACAAAAGTCGAGAAAGCAGCCAATGTCACTGAGGTCTTTGAGTCTTGTGACTCGATCCATCTAACGCCCATCAGGTCCAGATCAACAAGTTGTGTCAAGTTGGCGAATGATGGTGGAAGTCGACATATTGCGTTGTCAGCGAGATGTAACACAGTCAACTCATTGTGTTCTGGAAACACGTCCGGCAGTTCTTCAAGTCCAGTTTGACTGGCATACAGCTCCTGGAGTAGAGCGCTGGAAAAGATACATGCTGGCAGCTTGAACAATGGATTGCCAGAAAGAACAAGAACTTGAAGGGTTTTCAAGACGTCTGCAAAGTCATCTGGCAGTGACACAAATCTGTTGAAGGATAAACTGAGAAATTCCAGCGAGCCACATTTGCCAATGCCAGGCGGCAGTGTCTGCAGCTGGTTGTGGGCTAACGTCAATGACGACAATGACGGAAAATAGCCGAAGAAATCTGTCGGAAGTGACTGCAGTGCGTTGTTCTCAAAACAAAGGTTGTGAATGAGATGTGAATGATCGGCGAATGAATCCAGCGGAATTTCTGAGAGTCCCTGGTGTTTGATCACGCTGCACTGGTGAGCCTGACACAATACGGAATCACCTTCAGAGGACATCGTCAATGCTGTCTTCAGTCCGGCATCATCTTTGTGACTTTCCCACAGCTCCTTGCTCCGCTAGGAACACATCACAAACAAAGATTAACTGGTCATCTTAGACGAATAAAATGCGACATTGATGGTCGACTCCTCGTATTGGGTCACATCTGAATTTTCTTCTAAGTTCAAAGTCACATGACACAAAACCTAGGACAGGCCTGAGAGAATTTAGACGTTGTGCTGTAGTTTAAGAATCACCAGTCAGTTGCCAGTTGCCACTGCAAATGGTGGAGGAGATAGATTTTAAAAATCGAACAATTTCCAACTTTCAAGGTGACCTTGACCTTGACCTTGGATCGGGTCATATGACGTATCGTCATCCATCACTCATTGACCTCTACATCACACCAAATTTCATTCGAATCGGAAGAACTTTCTGTGGACAGATGAATGGACACATAGATGACAGACAGACATCAAGACCGGCTTTATTAAGTCAACTCAGAGGAGTCGATCAAAAAAATGCAACTGTACTAAATGAAATCAAAGGTTCAAAAGTTTGGCTCATAAAAGTCAAGAGTATATGTACAACAGCATCTTTCATAACCTGTGCACTCAAAATCCATATTTCTTACCTGAGCACTGCTGGCTTCAGCATCAGAATCCAGGTCTGTGGGTCTCGTGAGGAACAAGTTGAAGAAGTAAAGTCTTAATAAAGAACGCAACTTCTCAGTCAGCTACAAATACACGCCAGTCTCCGGTGACTATGCAAAAACAAAAACTGGCAAAAACAGACCAGTTAGAGTTATCACATACTGTACTGTACCTATACAACGTACACTCACATACACACATACCAACAGACGCTTTGTGGTTACTTTCCATATTTGCACCGTTACACATCTACTTAGGTAAGATTCTATATGAAAAATTCAAAGTGTGCACAAACACTGAGATGTAACGCCACATAGGACAAAACAGAAAATAAATGAATAATCCATGAAAGTAGTTCTGAGCGTTGGTCTTCAAGAAAATGTTTAAAGATTGCTGGAGCTGGAGGAAGATAACCTTTCACATATCATCAAAATACTGAAGGACAAATGAGGCAGAAAATGACAAAGGTCAGAGACGCGTATAATTCAGAGTTAAAATATCATAACCTAAGTGTATCAAAAATATTATGCAAATATAAAACTTTAACGTTTCTCTAACATTAACAGAACACAGAGACTTGGAGTGATTTACTTGTTGAACAGGAGAACATGACAGTGATGCTATGAAGGCCACAAGATCTATCATTGAGGGGGCATGTGAAACATTTTATTATAAAGTGGCTATTGTCTTCAGCAGAAAACCGATATATAACCACTAAAGAAACTCACAGATCAAAAACGTGGCTGCAGGAAGCACACACAACAAGGCCAAGGACAAAGGCTAAGGACAGGGTCTTAGGTGCCAAAGCCATGATCAATGCCAAAATTATGGCCCTAAGGCCAAAACCAACAGCAATAGACTATAATCTCACAAATACAACAAACCTCCACATGGTTGACAGCTTCAGCATTTGCAACGAAGCACTTGATATTCTGAGGCAGATGTATCTGCACAAGCCAGTGCATGAAAATCACTGCAGGCGCCATGTTCAGATTGTTATAGCAACAACAGCATTGAAAATTTCGTACAACTTATTGGCAAAATGCGACAACATTTATTTGCAAAAAAAGAAACAAAATAAAAAGGCTGCAAGAGCTGGCAGAGAACAAGTTACCGGTACTCAAAAATGCACAAAATATTACGCTATACCACTACAAATTTTACATATGATATATATGATTATATGAAAAACTAACATGGTTTGGTTTCTGAAATGTGCAAAAAAATCTACCCACAGAAGCTCCTCACCCCTTGGCCTCAGATTTGGCGAGTTCTCGCCGACATTGTGCGCTTTATAAATTAAATTTACTTACTTACTTACTTACTTGCTACTGATAGTCTAATACCTTTCTGTTCAAGATCAGTGAACAGATGGCTTGATAAAATGAAGACAGTTGATCTGCCGAGTTAACTGGAATGCCTTCGACATCAACGAAATGTAGACATTCTGTGATATAGATACAACAACACTTGATCACAACTTTCATTAGCTCAACAGATATTATAAAAAATTAATCTGCATTCATCATTTTTAAGTTTTGTGAGTTGACTATGACAAACACTTTGTCAAAACTAGGCAGTTTGAAATTCTGGCATATTTTGTCTTCTTAAAAACAGCAACATGATAAGGAAAGGGGAAGCAATGCTGATAATACAAAAACAAAACTGTTACTATTTTCAGTTTTTGTTTAACAAATCAACTTCTCTGTAATTACTTCCGGTTAGATTCCAAAAAGTCTCAGAGGCGAACCTTCCGAGGATTTTTACAGGCCAGATGTCTTTGAACTAGTGGTATCAAAGCATTGAAGAACTTGAGCAAAAATAACAAGATAATCAGAAAAAAACAGGCAAGACAGAAGACTGTCAACATGTGTAAAATATACCACAAAAGGCAGGCGTTTTGACACAAAATGTGTGTGCAAAGCAAAGGAAATGTAACATACCTTCTCGACCGCTGCAGAGGAAATACCAGGACTGATTGCTCAATGCAGGTATGATCTTGTTGGAAGGAAACATGAGGTGTTGCAGGTCAAGATTGCGATGAAGGAAAACTGCATGAGGTACATTGCTGGGTTGTTGATTCAACGACAGCGATGCCCATGGTGTGCCTTTTGACTTCATTAATGCTAAATTAAACAATAATAAAAAATTAGGCTCATAATTCGTCATTTGTCAATAACAATCTTCTCCCTTCTCCGCAAACTACTGTGTCTTTCTTAGTTAAATGCATATTTTTATAGCTTTTAACATTATCTCCTTTCATGCTGTATAATCTATAAAATTAACCAAAGATACATAACTAACCAGAAAGAATCATAGATTCTATGGGGTCACATTCTCACAATGGCTCTGCCATGATACAGCAGTATCATCATAACTGTGTCGTCGTCATCGCGTCCTCATACTCGTTAAGCAGAATTACTGTGATAGCAGTGTAATGCATGCAAGTATAGGGCCTTTTATCTAATGCTGTCAATATTACAGCATGATGCACTGTGAAAAATCAACTGTTGTGCTAAAAATTATCACAGCAACAATATTTGTAACTACAGAGAATTTAATTAAACTGGTAGATATTTTGTGTCTGCATGATATGATATAAAGATATAATAAAGATTCAAACATGCACTCAAAAAATGATGACCATTGTAGCCATCTTAGTTACTATACAGAACCAAACCAAAAAATAACATAACCAAAAAGCTGATAAGCTTGCAAATCCAACAAACTGTCCGCTAATCATAAAGTCACTCAGAAGTGACGTAAAATCAATCAATCAATCAATCAATTTATTTGAGTATGAAACAATGAAACTAAGAAATCCATATAATGAATACCGAGTGGATGGTAATTGTTGGAACTACATTGAGGCAATGTTTGAGGATACAAGTGCAATGAATGGAGATGGTCCATGGTTTCAAGCTTCAGCTGATACGGTGTGCAGTTCTCTGTCTGTTCCTGTTAACAAAACCAGTTTTACAACAATAATGATAACATAATGTGATGAAAGTTAGTGAAATGTCGATGCTCGATATCAACTAAGCAGAAATATAATCACAACACACCACCACTAATTTACATGTACTGAGAACAACTTTTTCCTCCACAGTCTCACTTCATATTCAAAAGAAGTCAAACTGTTGCCAAGAAAGCCAATTGTGCTGTGTTGGAAATTTTCATTTCGCTATTACTGATTCATTATTCTGCTCACTGTTTACTTTGATGATCTTGAATGTGTAACGTCTGTATCTAAATTTATTCAGTTTTACCATGGTAAATTTGAGGGCTCAGGGTCGGTGTAGCGGTTGAAAGCTCCTAACTATTCCTAACAGGGAACTTCCATTTTTTAGACACCTTTGCTGTAGGACATACTGTTTATCCACAATGCACAGCGTCATAGCCCGATGGACAGACGGACTGACAGACAGACAATATTATCATACCAATACTGCACGTAGTATGAGCGACTAATACCCTTATTTATTTAACTCTTATTTAATGCTTCTGTATTCTTTTACTGTAAAATTTAAGTCCTAGCGAGCCTACAATAGGCAACCTTTGACTACTGTAAAATTCAATAGCAGGTCTTTTTGTTTACATTCTGTCACCCTAATATGGCAAAAATCTACAATGTGACAATAATTATACTCAGGCTCAGCAGTTCCAACGACATCACAAACTGCAGAGAATACAAACCAAAGTAAACAGTTCATAAGGTGCCGGTATGTTAGCAACTTCCACTAGGTACGTGTCCCACGTAAATTCTTTCTGATAACCTGTCATAAAAATGCAACCTAGCTAAACCTACAGTTAGTAAAATGATCAGTGACAGATTGAGAAATGATGAGGGGGGAAGGAGGGATGCCTCCACCTCCATCAGTCATATTTGACATAATACAGACATAAAACAGAGTGTAAGTTCAAACATGACTTTTCAAAGACATCAACTCTATAATCAGACGTTGCCAAAAAATGCAATGATTTGCAAGCATTTCCTAAATTTTCCAGAGGGACAAACCCAAATCCTATTCAGTGATTGGGCATCTTTGTCCTCTGGTTCATCTTCTACTGCAAATTTTTAGATCAGCCACCGTTCACGGCCATTATCTCAGACAACTTGTAACAAACTCAACAGAGAAAACAATTATTTATGTCAGCCGTACTAGTCTGATTGGCAATCTCCTCAATACCGATAAATTCTAGTTATGTTCACGTTAAAAAAAGTACAATATATGTTGTTACTGTTTTTGCTTTTTAGGAAACATCATTTCAGTAGCATTTTTCTCTCATAATTCACTGATCTTAGAAAGCTTTTAACTAAACTGAAGCAAATTTCTCATAAACATTATGAATTTATATTAACAGATGCAGCAACGGTTTTGCACATAATTTACTGAAGAGCTGTTAAGTAACAAAACACATACAGTGCAAATGTTTTACCTTTTGGAGCCTGCAACTTCTGCTTGTAGTCTGGATGTTTATGTCCACACTGATCAAACCAGCCAATAGGATGAATGTCTGCAGTTGATGGTTCTGTCCAGTAATCATAATTATTGGACCACCCGTCAAAATGAATCAACAGCTGCCCATCATCTCTGACTTCAGCTACAATGTAAAGTACATACAAGTTAATGAATTCACTGTTCCATGAAGTCTCTGTTCCTAAGCATGACAAAACAGAACGAATGAAGAGGTGTTAAGAGCAGCTGAGACAAGAAATAAACTCCTCGACATACTGAGACAGATGTGCTGGATGCTAGATGGACCACTAATTGCAAGGGAAAAGGAAAGAGGGACACCGAGGAAAATGCCATTGAGCTGGTTATTGAAGATAAAAGAAGGAAATATGGACTACACTCAACTAAAGGAACTGGCACAATACAGATCAAACTGATGTCAATGAAAATTGAAACCTGCCCATAATTATGATTTTGATCACAGTTCTAAATGATAACAGATTCATCTTGTTATGCCAAGCTGTATAGCAACCAGCTGGCATAGTCAGGTGCAACAAAAACTACAGAAAAAAACAAACACTGAGCACAATAAAAAATAGTTTTCAAAAAAGAACTAAAACCATTTCAACATGAAGAGGAACAGAGAACAGAACAGTGATAAATAAGCGTGATAAAGTTGGGTCTTTTAACACTAAATACGATGTCAGTCAATCAACAAAGTTTGTTTGCATACCGACAGTTGCAACACAGATCAGTGACGGAGTCTTGCGATCCAGTGCTTCAACTCTCATACCCGTCTGCCACATCTTCACACCAAATAACTGCTTCTGTAACAGTAAAATAACCTACAGTTGAGTTCAGTTTAGATGTGCATTTATATTTTATGGCTCATGCAGCCTGCGCAGCCTGCGCTGCCGTGAACACGCTGTCATGTAATGTGCTCGATAGAACAACGTTTGTTTGTAAACTTAACAGTGTGTATGGTCCTTATAAGCTAACAAGACTGTAACATTTTGTTGAATGTGAGCAGATCTGAAGATCATTGCACCACAATGTAGACAGCAGCAACCATGAACAGACGAAACTAGTTTATAGGGTAGTATATGGCGGTCGGGAGAAGATAAATGCATAAGTAACAACAACAACAGCAACAGAAGACCAGTTCAACTACCATTCTTCCTCGATACTGCAATGCGACTGATAAATGGCCCAATGTACCTGAGCATGTCAATACGGTAATGTATCATTAATCCGAAGGTTCGATAATCCGATTCTGACTGTCATGTGGCTGGGGTTCATATGAATGCTAGTAGCAGACTTCTCAATGTGAAATAACCCTACGGTAAGATTTAGGGTTAGGGATAGGGTTAGGGTTATGGTCAGGGATAGGATTAGGGACAGGGATTAGGGATAGGGTTAACGAACCCTCGGATTGTCGACCTACAATTGTCAATACAAACTGAGCATGATCACATGTGACTGACCGAATGGTACCACTCCTCAATATATGCAGGCACAGTCACATTACTTTTCAGGAAGCAAGTCATCAGTTAGAAGTATCGTCCTGAGGAGTACTTATGAATGTCAGGTCGTCACTGTTACCAGTCTGATGATGCGGAACTCACTGCTAAGCCATTTATGTGATTCTGTCCATGCTACCACCATTTTTGACGTTTCTTTCACAGTGTACACATTGCTTTAGCGGCTTACTGTTACTAATGAATAATATAAATCTTACTTAATCAACTGTTTTGGGAAAATTTTCAGGTTTTCAGTACGTATTTTATTCTGAAACACTCTCTTTACCCGAGGCCGCATGTGAGAATCCAAGTGCAACGAATGGAGATGGTCCATGGTTTCCACCTTTAACTGATACGGTGAACAGTTCTCTGTCTGTTCCTTTAACAAACATCCAACAAACCAACCAACCAGTTTTACTATAATATATATAACATAACTGTGATCAAAGTTGATGAAATGTTAATGCTTGATGTTAACAAAGCAGAAATTAAAATACAACAGAGCACTAAACTATCTGTACTGAGAACAACTTCTTTAACTCCAAAATTTCACCTCATATTCAAAAGGCCACAAAATTCAATTTACTGCATCAAAACGTCAGTGGTTTTGGAGTAAAATTTCAGTCAAACTAGGCCTTTGACTGCAATAAGTTAACACGAAATACACTGGTGTTTTTGTTACTGTCACGTTGAAAGCGCAAAACCTGTATGTCTGTGATGTGGTAAATGGTAATAATTATATTCTGGCATTATAACATCACATGTACAAACTGCAGAGAAAACAAACCGAAGTAAACAGTTCATAAGGTGCTGGAATGTTTGCAACTTCTACTAGGTACGTGTCCCATGTAAATTCTTTCTGATAACCTGTCATAAAATTGCAAACATATGGTAACTATGAAAAACTCACTCTACAGTCTACAGCCATTGTTCACAACAACTTGGACACAGAAATCAAGTCAATTACTGCCAGTGATACGCGTACTGTTTACAAACGTATGCTAGGAAAATAATACTGAGAAATAAAAAAAACATCGTACAAAAGTTGTCTTGCTGTATTACGCTCTAAGTTATAGCTTGCTGCATGAATGTCTTAACTACAAAACTGCAATAGCACTGTTACTAGTTTTTTTTCTAGGACAGCATCTCAACATTTTCTCTCACAACTCTCTGATCACAAAACAAAAACAAACAATGACTTCTTTACTAAATCATGCATGCAAGATTAACGACATTCAAACGTCAGCTGTAGTCATTTTTATTCCATTAATCTATCAATGCTAGAGAGTGCAATATCCAGTTTGTGCACATACAGCACAATAGAATAACATCTGCTACTGCTATATGACTTTATGCAAGCTAATAAAATCTGCCATACAAAGTTGTTACAAAATTGAGTATTTAAATTTACAGTCTTAGCACACATAGTTGTTTTTACTCGAAACGTTTAAGGCACTGAATGGCCTTTTATGTGCTGATGTGCCGTTAAGAAACTACTCACTCACTCACTTACAGTCTAAGCAATGTTTTTGCACCTCATTTTGTGAAGAGCGGAACTGCTGCCTGTTAAGTAACAGAAGATACAAACACTTTTACCTTTTGGAGCCTGCAACTTCTGCTGATAGTTTGGATGTTTATGCCCACACTGATCAAACCAGCCAATAGGATGAATGTCGGTAGTTGATGGATCGGTCCAGTAATCATAATGATTGGTCCACCCGTCAAAATGAATCAACAGCTGCCCATCATCCCTTACTTCAGCTACAATGTAAAATACACATTAATAAACTCACCATGCATAATTTTGATTATAGTCTTAAATGCTAATGTATGTATGATGCATCACGCAAGTCTGTAGAGTACGAAGGAATGACAAAGTTACTGCATGCACTGGTCTTACTCCCACTATGGATTACACTGCAAAAATGCCAATGTGCATTGTGTGACCATATCACACATCTGTTTGAGGCTGTTCTCGCAAATAACTCCTGCGCTGCCAAGTCGATGCATCACTGAGTCAGCCACCATAATCCCAATGGAAGCATAGACCTGGACGGCCATGCAACAGCTGACTGGAGCAAATCTGCCAAGATTCTTGTTTTTCCCAGCAGACATGTGCTGTAGGGCAGTCAAGCTTGGACATGGAGTGGTGCTACAAACCAGACTGGCTACATGCTGATGATGATGTACAGTACTGCATATAGCAACCACGAGCAGGTCTAGGCCTAACAGGCATAGTCAGGTACCAGTACAAA
>Ga0056132_1000390_pt1 | contig 10888 bp, 8 predicted proteins | sample WorMetLIZISLAND2_3_FD_71119 | JGI IMG/M metagenome (GOLD analysis project Ga0056132, IMG submission 71119) | Marine gutless worms symbiont microbial communities from Max Planck institute for Marine Microbiology, Germany - Olavius clavatus LIZARD... ...
TCGCTAATCCTAACCCTAACCCTAACCCTGACCCTAAACCCTATTTATTGTCGAACTTAGAAAAATGTTGAAAAAAGTAAGTTCCAAAAGAGATTTGAACCCCGGACCTCTCGGAGTTCAGGCAAGCACGCTACCAACACAGCCACGGAGGCATCGCTGGCAATGACGTATCGATGCCCCTTTTAACTCAGTGTAGTTACTTGGTGGCTGCCGGCACGCTATCCCCCACGGATAGCTTGCCGGCTGCCGGCATTCTATACACTACCTAAATATAAACTAATTAAGGATAGCTTCCGACTTCATATCAGGAAATATTCGTTCTCATCTAGAATAGTAAACATTTGGAATAGTTTGCCTAATCAAGTTGTGGACGTTAACTCTGTTGATTTATTTAAAACACGCTTAGATAAATTTTGGAGATGTCAAGATGTTATGTATGATTGGACAGCCAACCTTGCCGGAATCGGAGACCGATCAGAGTGTGTTATGTTAAATGTATAGTGTACGTTAGTAAAAAGTTATATTGGAGATGTGGACATAGAGACACTTTGTGTCTGCGTCCATTTCATCATTGACTACTACTACTATAGTTCGTAGTTATCTGTTGCTGCATTGAATGGTTTTCATCAGTCACCAAGGCCATTGATACGATGACATAAGTTAGCACAGGTCTGCTGACTTGATTTCCAACTCACATTAGACTGTACGTTCTCCTTCATGCTTATTTGCAAGCCAAACTGGCAATAGCACTATAGGCCTAAAATCTGATATGGCCTGACCAGTGGTTGGCCTATATGTTTTTTCCTATCTATTACTCATTATGATGGTTTTGTACATACACTTCATTCAATTGTATATCCAGTCTTGTTAAAAATTGTACATTTAATATATGTTTGGTTGTTTGTGTTTGACAGCAATGAAGAAATATCGGCCTACAGATGCTACAACAAATCCCTCATTAATACTGCTTGCTTCCCAGAAGCCTCAGTATGATCAGCTCATCAATGATGCTATTGCATATGCTAAACTCAGTACAAGGTATACTTATGCTAACCTTTATTAACATTGTAGACATTATTTGAGGACAGACTTTTCACGGTTTTGTTTTCTGATCATTGAAGTGAAGGTATGATTCTAACTTTAGTTGCTGAATGTTGTTTCAGTGGCACTGAGGCAGTTGTTTCATTGGCAATGGACAGATTGGTTGTCTTATTTGGGACTGAAATTCTTAAAATTGTTCCTGGTCGTGTATCAACAGAAGTGGATGCGAGGTTTGTATGTTAGATTGTCATAAACAAGTACCAATGTATTATGTATGCGGTACTGTAGCGCATATAGCAAGCCAACGACGTCACATGCAGCGGGCTAAAGGCTTTTCTTGAAATGACATCATGGCCGCCATCTTGAAAGGATGATGTCATATCTGAATTCTGAAATCTGACTCCTTCAATCGAGGAACAATCCTGCCACGTTTCATCCTGATCAGATTTGAAATGATGGAGCCTTAGGCTTTTTGTAAGAGGTCACCCCAACAAGAGCAAAAACAACATCAAGTAGAAGAACAAGATGAGTAGCAGTATGGTCTATGGGATTAGTGCCTGGTCTAGAAATTGTTTTACTGTAGAATGCACTTAGTGCACGGTGTGGTATTACTATGCTGACGTTTCCTGTACATCTCTTTGTCTCTCTGTTGGGTTCCTTCAAAAGTGATCACATGGATAAATAGCTCCTAGTCTTTGCTGTTTGGATTTTCAAGGTTGGCGGTCTAGTCTGAAGCAAACATGCCTAAATTTTATGAATTTTGCCATTATCTATGCCTACAATCGTATTTTGTGCCGGTTATTTCTAATTTTTACTTTGGTCGATTCCCTGTAGACGTCACATGCAGTCAAGTAAAGCTCCCTAGTAACAGTTGCCATACTTAGTTTAGTGGTTAATTATTGCAGCATTGTGCAGTATCCTTACGATAGCACTTAGCACAGCTTTCTTGTTTAAATAGCATTCACTTGTGATGGATTGTAATGACTGTAGTGTAAGTCATGTTGTCAGTTCATTAAGTATTTTGTTCTCACATTTATGGGCAATATATTGATATATTTTCACTTTATCTGTAATGAAATTGCTTTGTTCACATGCTAATTACAGAAATAATACCAGTATATAAGACATGTTGCCACATAAAGAGTATGCAAAGACCAAAGTGGTTTTTCATTGGTTTTTCATTGTTTGCTCTTGCAGTAATAATTGTCTGTTTGCATTGTGTTGGTGAATGTGCCAGTGAATGTGATGCAGACTCTCATTTGATGTTGACGGCATGGTAAACAAGGCAAAACAGCTGATAGACTTCTACCAGCAGTTAGGAATTGACAAGAAACGAGTTCTGATCAAATTGTCATCAACTTGGGAAGGAATTGAAGCAGGAAAGTATGTTATTTCTAATAATTACAGGGTGGGGCAAAATGCGACCTACATGCAAAAACTGATTACACAGTAAATTTGGGCTAAAGTAGGTTTTTTAAAAAAAAACTTTAAGCCCTGTCTGGCCACCATGGGCTACTGGACACAGTGGCGCCTGGTAAGCTTGGTAAACCTGGTAAGTAACATGTGAGTTGTGACTAATTGTTGCACAAAATTCCGTGCACTTGTTTAGCAAGCGTCTGTACAAAATTGTGTCGATTTATTTCCAAAGTTATTTTACATGTACATTATTGCTGTAATAACAAACTTTAAGTTATAGTTTGGCAACTGGCTGTTATTGTTGCAGTTATATTATTGTTAGCTAAACAAAATGAGTTCCAGTTTCCTTCGTCAAGTAAGCCACCAACAGGGTTTTCTTTGCCAGTGAGAAGGTGCTTTACAAGAACCTACCAATAAAGAAGAATAGTAGAGTTTACTTGCAGGAAAAAGTTGGAAGTTGCAGCAAGTCATCTCCTGGTTCGTGTGTCATGGTGTTAGATGGAGCTTGCTTCAGAGCTAGCGAGAGATGCAGTTAGGCAGTGAAAGGGCCGATGTCTGTTCCAACTATAACATTACTTATTTATTGCAAAACCTGGCCAAAGACTGTCGCTATTTGCTGGCAAATAAGCTTTTCTTTGATCACAGTGGAATGCCAGCACACAGGGCCAAGACGATGCAAATGTGTTTCAGTAAACATTGACAGGCACACGTGCTGACCAAACAGTGCTGATTGAAACCCGTTATCACATATTTGTTGTCATGCTTGGTGAATTAACAAGCTGAATCTGGAGCCTCAGAACGTTGCTGAGCTATAAGTCGCATTTACAGATGATCCGAGATTACCTGCGTGATGAAACATGTGCAGATCTCTCCTGTATTTGCAAACGACCATCTGCATGTGTAAAAGCACAAGGAAGGCTTTTCAGCACTGGATTAATTATGTGCCCTTTTTCATGTAGTAATGTAGATTGTGCATGTAAGTACAGTAAGTCCTGCTGATTTTTGTTTACTGATTTACTGAAAAACGTCATCAACAGAAATGTGCATGTAATGTTTATAAACTGAACATTTATTTAACATATTTTCAGACTTTTCATTTTTAACAATAGTTTTTGGCACATTTTGACAGAATCCTCGAAACCAAGCATGGCATACACTGTAATATGACGCTGCTTTTCTCATTTTGTCAGGTACAGCTTTTAATTTTGCCTTTTTTATATGGCTGGTAAATGCAATACAGGTGAAGTTTTTGCTTCGAGACAGAATACAAGAAAATTCTGTGCATCTGTGGGGGATTTTCACAGGCTACCAAGAAGTAAGCTGTGAGGATGAGAGCTTAATGTTGGCAATGATGCCAATGATGTGGGAAGGTGCAAGCACAGTTATAAGGAGTGTATGGAAATATTGAGTGATTAGGAATTAAGATCAGCATAATGTGATTAAATGCTGTTGTTTGGCAAGCTCATCTGTCGTAGGCATACAACTCACGTCACTGTACTATTCATCAGACTTGCTTGAGAATACTTGTTTGGTTGAGAAATAGTTTTTTTTGTAGTTTAAATCATTGCCAGAACCGGCCTTGGGTGGGTGAGTGGTGGGAGGCCCTTGTGCCCAGCACTTGGCCGAAACAATGTCGATGAACAGTTTCTGACAAATGCCATTGAGACTTGAAGACTTCTTCCACAAGCTGCCGAATTTATGACTAAAATGAAACAAATGCAGTTTTGGCTGGGACTTCACATTAGACCCCACTGAGATAGTTGACACTGACAGCACTCCTTAGACTCTGTAAATGGAATTTGGATACAGTAAGTGGAGGAATATGGAAAGAGAGAGAAGGGGATATCAGACAGGGGAAGGGAGAAAGGGAGGGGGGGGAAAGAAAAGAAATGGGGTATTACAGAACCATACCCAGGGACTAGCATATACTAAGGCTCAGGCACTGAACTGTGCCATTGAGCTGTTAGTATTAATGTGTATGTCAGCAGCAGCAGCAGTGTGTGTCAATGTCTTTGTTGCTAGGCAGTTGCATGTGCTGAAGCTGGCGTTACACTGATATCTCCATTTGTCGGACGAATTCTCGACTGGCACATCCAGAATACGGATAAGAAAAAGTTTGAATCCAAAGATGACCCAGGTACAGTACAACTTAATCCACGACACACTCCACACAGGCGACAGGTGTCAATAAAAATAACGACAAAAGAAAACCAACGAGCATTTGAAGTATGTGATCTGAAAGCCTATAAACTAAAGGATAAAAGATGGGGAGGATACGATTATGAGGGGGACGGTCCGCTATGGCTAGGGGCCGCTATAGCTAGACCTCTAAATGTTATGGATAGGGTTAGGGATAGGGATACTTCCTAGCTATGGCGCCATAGCTATGGGATAGCCCCTATCTATAGCGGCCCCTAGCTATAGCGGCCCCTAACCATTATGAGAGGTACATGAAGTATGTTGCACTTAAGATATGTTTAGTCTTCTAAACATGTGTAAGATGTGTTCCCTGCCAATACCATGCTAGTTTAATTGGGCTCAACCCTAACTTACTCAAAGTGCCACAATGGGGATGAGCTATCAATACTATACTATACTGTTGGAAACGTATTCAGTACTTATTGTGGGCACTTTATTACTAAGTCAATGGCAGTTTGTCATCCGTTTCATTCCTTACAAGAATTACTTACAAGTAATGAAGGTGCTGTGCAGTCGACATAGACAACTGATACTGTTGTGCGCGTCTGGTGTCGGCACGCAGGTGTCAAGAGTGTTACACAGATATACAATTACTACAAGAAGTTTGGCTACAAGACGGTCGTGATGGGAGCGTCATTCCGCAATGCTGGACAGATTACTGCATTGGCTGGCTGTGACCTGCTCACAATAAGGTCCACTTTACCGTGATTAATAATATACTTTGGTGCTTTTTAACGTCATGCACAACACCATTCATTTTTAATTCTAATCTACTTTGTTGTAATATTTTGACGCTGATTTTTTTAGCACAGGTAAAGGTAACACAAGTGTAACTTGTTGTTCCAGTATTCAGTTCCTGTATTTGGTGACCAGTGATTGCTTGACGCTGTTGGTTGGGCAACATACAGTGCATTCGGCCTGGAAAAGAGTTCTGTTTCAAAACCCCTTGGGATGGCAGTTAATGTAAGTGGGTAGGATACAAACTAAAGTAGCATGTGGGTACAAAGAGTTTCAGCCCGTTCTGTCAGGATGCTCAGGATAAAGATGAGGAGGCTGAGAAAAACGGTACAACTGGCTGTCCCACGTGGACCTGAAAAATGGCTGTTAAAGCAGTGTGTATGTATGTGACCAGTGACTGGTAGAACAGAAACTGATCATAGATCACCTGGTTACCCTCCTTCTTTGCCTGGACTACTGAGCTGCTCCTTTTCTGATAATTTGATTAATTCCATTCAATCACACATCAAGTATTTAGTAATTGTTTAAGACTGTAACAGGTAATTCAGTTGATGCTGAATGACAGAAAACACTTCGTGCGTGACTGACTAAGACAAAGATCTCGTATTTCAGTTTTGTGTTGTTTAGTTTCATTCTAGAGGTGTTACGCTCACATTCTATTCACAGCTATTTGCATTCAGCAGCAACTCAACTCTTGAAAGATTTATTTCTTGATATATCATCAGATACAAGTTGTGTTTTCTCACTATTAATGAACAATTAATTGATTAGTTATTCTAATCAGTAGTGGCCATTCGTGTATTTTTTCTCACTGTTCAGTGATATAAATGTAGTTGAATGCCAAGGCCGCAGGCATGTGTGCTTCTTTGAAAAAATGGTCTCTGTGAAGGTGCGTGAATAAGTTTTGTGTTAAAGGCTTAAAGCTAAAATAAGTGGCCTGTTAAATGTTTTGAATGTTTACGGTGCCTTAGATATTTTATTTCAATTTTCAGTTTGTTTTATGCTTCTGGACATGTTAAGCAAGTAACAAAAACAAGGTAGTGTTTGGTTAACTATTTACATAACGATTTTCCACAGTTTCTGGCTTAGCAAGACAATGTGAAACTATTGAGACAGCATGTTAAAAGTTGTGCAATTTCACTTTGTAATAGCCAACTGTAAACATATTATTTGTGTTAAGTATTCCATAGTTACCCGATGCACCTATGTGGATAATTACTACCCGTATACTGTGACAATATTGTTGACTGTGTATTGTGTACGGTGTACAGTCCTGGGCTGTTGGAAGAATTGTCACAGTCTTCAGAGCCTTTGACACATTGCTTGTCAGTTGATACTGGTTGGTTAATTCACATTTGCTGTTGTTTTAATGTTAATGTAACTTTTGGCTTCTGTTTGCAAGAGATAATCTTCTTGTGTTTCTAAGAATATACACAAACTCAAAGAATTACTGTAAAACTTCTAATAAACGCCCCTGGTGTTTATTAGAACAATGGTCTCGAGCCCCTTTGTGTTTATTACTGTTATTATTTTGTTCCGGATTTATGTTAATTTACTCTTCATGTTAATTCTCCGCATTTATATGTACTTGGTTAGCTAAAAACATGGACGTAGCAATAGCATTGAGGTAAGTTAACTATAGTGTACGGCTGGTACTCTGACAACTCTGTATTGCTAGAAGACCCCGGCGTCTAGAAGTTTTACCGGTAGGCTAGTTACTAAATACTACAACTATAGTAAATACTTTATTTGATCTTTGTTTAACTGGACAAATTTTTCTGGAGTTACTCCAGTTAATAGGTTCATTGTAACATTATAGTTTCTTTATGCCTGTGAATTTATCAAAATTACAACATTTTAAACACAAACGAACTGCTGTCGTGCATAACCAATGTTTTTGAATATTGAGAAACCAAAAGACAGCAATTTTTCTGACTTTGTTAAAAATGACACAACAACTCTCAGTGATGGTAATTAATATATTCACAATTTCACACAGCTTGTTGAGTGAAGGTCTGCTGTTGTGTAGCAAAGAAAGTGTCGGGAGTTGAGAAAATAGCGATGGATGAGAAGACATTCCGCTGGATGCTGAATGAGGATCAGATGGCAACTGACAAACTTTCAGAAGGCATCCGCAGATTTGCTGCCGATGCCGTCAAGTTAGAGAATATTCTTCGGCAACGCATTGCGGCCTAAACAGCATGAACAGTTCATATTATTAACACTGTCATGCGTTCGTATTGCAGTTTGTAACAGCAAATGAAGGCGTCTGTAGATTGGCCGTAAAATAGTGAAAGCTGTGACTGCATTCCAGAGTACACAAGGCATTCAGTTATTCAGTACAAACTCTGTCCTTGCTTAGTACTACCAGTACATGTGCCGGTGCTGATTATTTTTGTTAAACTGCTCCAGCTGTCAACTTTTATGTGAGGTTTCTGGACAATTATGTTCAGTTGAATTCTGTTATCGTTATATATAGCATTCATCACTGTGTGAAGTTTCAATGTATTTTTCATATTACCGGTAGGTTACATTGTGCTAAGCTTAGTCTTAATGTATATAGTGAAATGTGCCTTTTACATTGTTTCATTATTATCATTATCACTGATATCGCTATATGCTCCTGAACTTGTTATTTTGCTAAAACTTTATGTAAAAAAAACAGCAGACGTGTGTTGCATTACATCAGCATTCATCATTCTGGCGACTTTATCACAATAACAAAGACATAAAACAATTGCACTGAACAATTCCGAATGAACTATAGCATGGTATAGGCCTACTAAGCACGCAGGATGCTTCAACAACAGTGCAAATAGTTATTATAGGTATGTAAATTAAAAACTGTTCAATCATGACTAAAAACAGTGCACTAGCAAATGACGCTGGCGGTATCGTTATCACAGCAGAGAACACCCGGTACCGTACGGTAATTACTACTTGTATGCTATTCAAACGCTGCAGCAGAGGTAAGTTGTTCGTATCATAACATCTGGAATACTATATAACTGCATAGGCGTATTGGCTGCCGAAAGGGGAGATAATTTTTCTCGCTATCGCTGAATTTTTCGGGCAGCAGTCTCTCTCTCCCTCTCTAGTCGGGTGGTTGTAGATGAACGCACCGCGCATGCAACCACAGGTTCAAGCCAAGCCTGTCGACCTTGTGACGTCTCCACGAGTTCGTTCGTTCTCATTCCGCTCAGTTTCTGGATGTAGTCCACAACTCCACATAGTTTGTTCGAGGACAACCATCTCCTGTACTGCCGTGTGTTGGTTGGTATAATGCATACCGGTAAGTACTGGCATGTGGAGAGTGGCATCAGCCAAAAGTGAACAAAATACATAATTTTGTTGTAGGCCTACGTGTATACTTATCAAACGAAAAAAATGCAATCCATTCCGTCAAGCGAGACGAAATGTCCGAAATCTGGGCCTTTTCTACTAGGGTGGGTGGGGTGAGTCGGCAAAAAGCAATTCTGAATGAAACATTATGTACAATGTAAACAGTTTCAGTTGCTATTTGGTCAGGTTAAATAAGCAGTTTTTTCAGACTGTGAACATATTTTTGGGGGCCAAAGATGGTATTAAACACGGGATATACGGTATATCCCCTGTTTAGAAAAATGGCCCGTACGCCTGTGCATGATAACAGTATGTTGGCATGAACGGTAGCCGTTGCGAGCGGCAGCTGCTGTTGTTGTAAGCTTAGTCTTGTAGACGCGAACAATGACGATACTGGTGTTATATTCGCAACATGACGCATCATGTAAGACCGCGCGTGACGTCATCACGATGCCGATACATAGCTAGGCGGACGTCACGTGACGCAGCGCGCCTCGCCGAGAAGTCACGTGGTGCTGACGGGTCACGTGATACCGGCGATTTACGCGGCGCTGTCGAGCAGATTCTGCGCCACGATCTGAGCGTCTTTCGTGAACAGACCCAGACGAACGACGTCGCACCTGCAGACAATGACGTCAGCACGCGCAGCGCGCCCACCGCCATCGGCGCCATCGACACCGGCAGCCGGCAGTCCAATTCGACCTCGGCGGCTGGTACCGGCAAGCATGGCGTGTGTACGGAGGTCTGGCGCCAGCTTCGCGCGTACAACGCCTCGTAGAACCAGCAGGCTACGACGCACGTGGCAGGCACGGTGTAGAGCACTGTGAACGCTCCAATCTTCACCATCAATTTCTCCAGCTGACGCAAACCAACCAGAGCTGACGCCTCGAGCAGGTTATGACGAATGCGGAACATGGCGGCAAACCCGGCTGCCACTAGACTAATGCCGACAATCAGGTAGATGACAAGCGGCAATAACACGAACCAGATCAACGTACTCGTCGTCTGGTCGTCGTCGACACTGCTGCCGACGTCGCACAGTCCCGTCAGCTCGTCCCCGCTGAACCGGCGTAATGCGAGGACAGCGGCCGTCTTGATGGCAGGCAGTGTCCACGCCATCACGTGGAAGTAACCAGACATGTCGGAGATCGCCTCGCGACTCCACTTGAGTCCGGCGGCCAGGTAGAACGCAGCGCTGAGTGCTACCCACCAGAGGTTGGCCGCCATGCCGAAGAAGTAGAGCAGGACGACGGTGACGACGCACCACGACGAATGGAGGTCGCCAGACACCAGGTACGAGGCTGTGTGGTCAGACGACTGGACGCAGGAGACGACGTCAGCACCGGCTGCCAGGCGGATGACGTAAGCACCGGAGTAAATGAGTGAACAGCCAGCCAGCATTACCGCTGGCCTCTCAGGATACCTTCAGCATACACCAACTATAGAAACTGCAGTGTCGGCCCAAAACTCGATGCAAATGTGACATACGGCAGAGTAATTTCATGTTAACATTGCAATAATAATGAAAATGTTACACAGATTTGCATATATACAGCAGGTGCCCGTAATATACAGTTTGATGCACTTATTTTTTCAATTACAACTGTGACTCTGTGAGTCAAATTGTGTATCTGTTAAAGGTTAAAGGTAAAATGATAACAGCTCTTAGTAAACACATCTGAGCTACGGAGCGTTGCTTTCGTCATATGCTATTCAAAACAAGTGAACACACCATGCCTAACCCCAACCAGACAGGCTGATACTCGATTAATCTATCCCGGAGGGATTGAAAGCTGAATTGATTATGTGGTTGGATACCTTCAGCAGTCACCCATCCAAGTAGTAACCGGGCCTGGTGTAGAGCAAATGACCCTAATGTGACCTAGATCAACGCCTACATCACGCCGTGCATGAGGCCATCTGTGCAGTGGCGGAGGCATTCGGCGGGCGGATAACGTTTGAATGTCGACAAAACGACCAATTCTGTGGTCAATAACTTAATAAGAAGCCCAGCTGTTGCTGTGATAGCCGATCGTACTATTAATGTAAAAAAAACTACCGTTTTAAACACACTTGTAACGATGACAATGACATCGGACGTAGAAAACAGCAAAAACTAGATTATCATATCTTCACATGTAAATTTCCTGTC
>Ga0056132_1000392_pt1 | contig 10879 bp, 5 predicted proteins | sample WorMetLIZISLAND2_3_FD_71119 | JGI IMG/M metagenome (GOLD analysis project Ga0056132, IMG submission 71119) | Marine gutless worms symbiont microbial communities from Max Planck institute for Marine Microbiology, Germany - Olavius clavatus LIZARD... ...
TGATAGTTCGCCAGCAGTTTATAAACGCTCGGCTCGATCTGTACATGGTTTTGCTCTTATAACAGCGCATGTATTAACATTTTTATTCACAGGTCGAGACGCTGCGATCACAGTGAATGTACGGTAGGCCTGGCGTTAAAATAGATAGCGTATCACGCAGTAGTTGTTTCAGCCGATCGTACTCCTGCACGCAGTACGATCGGCTTTCACAGCAATAGCTGAGCTTCTTGTTTTCTTAGGCCACGTTAAAGGTGAGATTGACTGATTGATTGATTGGCTGCTGGCATGATCGTAGACTTCGTAGTCAACATGTAACTCAGTGGATCCGACTGGATGGCACTGCATTAATAAGAAACAAAAGTCACGTGACCAGCTGCTTAGCTTAGCTGATTCTGACGCTAACGCGTGTATACATTGCGTGAAGCATGGCTATAACTTATAGCGCTATATTAACACTATTTTAAGACGAGCTAGGCGTTCTTGACAGATGCGATATAAACATTTAAATAGTGGAGATATTGTCCAACTTATCAAATGTGATATACACGACCCCTACTGAAGGTTCAACCGTCCATTACGAAACAAACGTATACTGTGGACGGACGTAGGCTATGTAGAACAATTACACTCAGGTAACGATTTCTATATAATATGGACGCTTCGCTTCAGTGTGCTTTTACCGCAGTCTGCAGCAAGACATCCTGTTACAGCGTGGCTATAGAACTTGCTTCAAGTTGCTTGGCAACCCGGTCACGTGACTTTTGTTCGCTCTACATTCCTCTACAAATAGATCCAATGAGTGAGCAAAAGCTGTTTCAATGTGTCCGCTGTTATGCTGAACAACACATTATACAAACGACGTGACCGCTCGCTGTTAGGCCACTGCGATCAATGCAGTTCTGTAGCGGCAGAGCTCACCGTGATTCTTGACCGTCCAACACCAAGCCAGACGGTTCCATTGTAGTTGACAGCGAATAAACAAATAGGCTTCATCATATTACATGCCAGTGGAGGTAGACAACTTCAAGAGCCACCAATGGAGCAAAAAATTGTGAAATTGTAAGCGAGAAACATTCTCTACATTATTATTATATTGTCCACTTCGTCGTATTTCTAATAGCTAATCTCCGGTTTTATGTCGCTTGATGGTCACGGATGATTTTGGATTGACGTTTGCTAGAAACGCCTTAAATTAGCTTGCTTTGTGCCAAAATAATTATTATTGATGTTAGACCGGATCTGCATTTTGGTGCCGCATTTTCCAGTCCTGCATTGTCAGTCGCCCCTTTTGCCCCAGCTTCAAATATTATCTGGAATCAAATGCTAACGTATGATTATCAATTCATAACCGTTTGTGTCGTTTCTTTCGGACACTAAAATAGCAAAAATTGCTGCTATAAACGTCTTCAACTTTTCGCAGCTAAAAATGACCAAAATGCACTGAGAGGGGACACTTCCACTATTTCCCAACCCCTCAACGCCTGGACTGACGGCGCCATCAGCGCTTGTTGCGAAACAGCTACAGACAAATGTTAATTAATAGCCCCATCTTTTAGCACCGGTACTCTCCCACGTCGAAATTCCGACCGGTTGTTATAGCAAGCGGGCTTAACTGCAGGCGTCCATGATAAAATCGACCATGAAAAATTCGAAATTTTCGACCACTATGTATGTATTTCAATTTCAGAAATGATACAACAGAAGCACATAATTACTAAGAAACACAAATAGGGCATCACACGATAACTGTCAAACCATACCATTGCAGATGACCTTGAGTGACCTTTAAAGGTAATTTCAGCTACTTGAAACCTCTCAGCATCCAATATCTCGACAAATGCAACATACATCACCGAAAAGGCACTCTTCAGTGCTTACAAGTACCGCTACGCTGCAGGGTGAGAGATACTGCCGTAGTAATGGTATAAAGCACGGGAAAGAATAAGCGGAACGGATTTTACCGCAGTAACTCAGTACCCAAGTGTGCAATCGTTCTTCATCGATGCCGACGTCCAGAGAAGGCCGCGATATCTCGCGCCAAATCTCGCGAGATTCCACTGGAACCAGATAAACACAGTACACATCTTCTAGATGTCGGTAAATTCCCATTCGGGATTCAGTCGGTTGGTTGGCGATCTTCTTGGAAAGCGGGTTAAGGATTCCAGATCATTAGATTAGTGACAACCTGGCCAGAAATATCATCCGCCGATGTGTGTACATGTGTCATATACATGTACAGTAGATACGGAGTAGTAGCATCAGTGTTAGGAATTTTCAAGATTGCCAGTTAATGTGCGGCTTTAAGTTACCAACGTATATCTGCAAGAGATAGGAAGAATATGATATTAGCTTTATGAACCGTCTGTCACTAGCTTTATGTTGTACTTTTTAGCTGATCGGACTGTTAAACAGTGCGATCGTCTAGTGGCATCATAATGTCGTCTGTCCGTCTGTAACGTTGTGTCGTGGCGCTCGGGGTCGGTGTAGAGGGTTAAAAGTTGTACAGTCATGTTTCTAGCAGGCAAATTCCTATTAACTTCTTCAGACACTTTTGCCGCAGGGTGTATCGTTTAGCCACAAAACGCAGCGAAAAAAACGAACTGACGAAATTACTTTTCATTACAGCGCATTAGAGGTTATTTCTATAATGAGATGGGCTATATAAATCTACGTTTTACTTATTTACTTACTTACTTACTTCAAATGCATTGTGCCGCCAGTGGCACAGTGTGCGAACGGAAACTACTTCCGGCGAGTGTCTACAAACAATGTAAACAAACACTAAGTAGTACGATCGGCCTATTAGCGACAACTACGCTCTAGTTTCGAGCCCGAGCGAGTAGCCTGTTGTTCTTCAACGCCAAGTTAACCTTAAACGACAGCTAGATGTGGTAGGTTGACGACGCCGTCGACACGGTAGAAGTAGTGTCGACGGGCACCTGCAGATGAATACAGCCGGGCCGGGGTGAATGTTTTACTGCTTGGTCGAATGAAATCGTACTGCCACCGTCGACCTAATGCGTTCCCGGAGCGCCAGTCAGCCATGCCCAGACGGTGAGTACAATGTCCTGGCAACGGTAATAATGTTCTCGGGGAGAGCTGCTCTAAACAGCGACCAAACAGCCCGTCGCGATGTATTGGTGCCGTATCCGCGTAGGCGTCAGGGCTGGAAAAATATATAAATTTTTATAAAAAGTTTTTAGGTTTTAGGTTATTTTAGGTTTTTAAAATTAAGCTGCACAAAAATAAAAATTTAAAACCTATGTTGAGTGGACGATGTGACGTCAAAACTCAAAAAACACAATTAAAACATTAAATGAAATACCATATGCATTAAATTGCACACGAAATTTAAGAAAAAAACTTTAAAAACCAAAAATGTTAGACTTTTGAGGTGTTTAGGTTATTTAAAAACTTAAAAACCTAGGTTTTTCAACGCAATTTTGCAGCCCCGGTCGGCGTACAGCTGGTATTCTTACTGGAAGAAAGGGTAGGGTAAAGGTATCCTACTGTATAGCCGTTAATGGAAGTATTCCATGACACAGTTACGGAGTGTCACTTGCCATATGGGATCACACAGTGTTACCTGGTACCCGACACAAGTGAACACACCGCGCCTTAACCCCAGCCATGCAGGCCGGTACTCGATTTACCTACCCCTGAGGGATGGAAGGCTGAGTTGACCTAGTTCAGGCTAGTTGACTTGATAGCGCCCCGTCCGGGAGTTGAACTAGCGACCTTTCGATCACGAGTCCGACGTCGAACCACTGCACCACCAAGACAGGGCGGTTGGCAAATTTACCGTTGGGTCCATTCAAAACAGATTTGGTGCTGGTTTGTGGCCATTCACCAGTTGTTTAGCTGAAAGGTCAGTAATTCTCACCGTTGCCGGCCACTTTCGTGCCAGGTACCAAAACGTCGCCCTTTGTGCCAAGCCGCTGCACCCGTCCAGGTACCATTCAGTGGACTGATTTTCGACCGCTGGGCAAACAATATTGTCCCCACTGCCGACATCGGCGTTCATCACGGCAGTGTGAAGCCTCGGTCTATAGCGTCATTTAGTCCTACCAATTCGGTCGCCTTCTGACTGGCTTAAATTGCTTTACTATGGTATGGTCACTGTGGTATTAGGCATTGCTTCCGTTGTCTGACTGTCCGTCCCCGGCGCCCAAGAACGTAAACTAGTCGAAGAAAATGTGATTTGGTTGACAACTTCTCCATTTAAAAGACCGATATATACCATTAGGCTATATGAAGGTAATAGGTCAGAGGTCACTCATGAGATGTGTCTAATAACACAGCGGTCACGAGATTTCGGCAGTACAAAGCGCTACGAGCCGCTACGTTTTTCGTTAGACGGATCTACGTTAAGATGACTTTGAAACTATGGTAGGTAAGCGTGTCCACATCAAATAAAATAATAGTACCCAATAATAATAATAATACAATATTTGTAATGCGCACAAGTTCATAAGTGAGTCTGAGGCGCTATCTTTGCTCCACATCTTGTACAAAAGTGTCAGCAACGGAAATAAATATTAATTCCCCAAAATGGCTATTCCAAATTATTAATGCCATATCGCGCTTACGTTTAAACACTGAACCTGGGTGTAAACATGGAAAAATTCACCCACAAGTACGACTCCAATATACATGTAGATCAGAAACTATAGGTATAGGGCGCCCACTAGTGATAGCTGCTGCAATGATGTCGTGGCCGCCATCTTGAAATTGTGACGTCATAACAGAAATCCGACTCCTTAAAAGCAAAAAGAAAAGTGCGACAGTCGCCGAATTTCGCCGTTGTCTCACCGTTTTCGGCGACAGTCGCACTTTTCTGCGACAGTGTGGACAGGACTTTAGTCGACGTGTATTTGCTTGAGGAACAATCCTGCCAAATTTCACCCCGATATGATTTAAAACGACAACAGAGCCTTAGGCTTTTTTGAAGATGCTCGCTCCAACAAGATCAACAAGATGACTAGCGATATGGAATCAGTTCTTGATCCAAAAATTTCGGACTTAAAAATGCGCGCATTGTAAATACCGGCTTTGCTGAGTTCGAAGTTGCCTAAGACGTTGACATCTTTCTCGTATCTGTCCAGCTTAAACGTCGACGTCGTGCTGTTGTTGTGCTGTTCGGCTTTGTAGCGAAACGCCGTGCGACATACGGTCGACTCCTTGTCGAATATCGCACCTGCCAACATATTAAATCGGCGTGTACACAACGCTAGGTCTAAACATTCTTACTTCATGCACTAATGAAATATCACTGTTAGCTATTGCTGAATGCTTACCATCGTTTCTTCTTTCGAAATCGGCGACTGTAGTCGTCGAAAACGCGACTATAGTCGCCTAGAGTGGACGAGGCATTACGTCCTTTAAAGTTTAAAGATGTTCGTGCTTAATAATAATAGTTATGATGATGATGATAATAACAATAATCAATCCATCAATTTATTTCGCACAAAGCAGCACAACAAAATACAGCAAACATAGAAGGAATGTAAAAGGAAGACAACATGAGGGAATAAAACAAAACTTTAAAATGTAGGCCTAAAACCAAAAAAATCACAAAGTTCTGGTAGGAATATTTAGCATTAATAACTCTGCTCCAAAAAAAACACAAAATACAAAATACAAAATAATCTCTCCAATAATAATAATAACAATTCGGAGGCTTAAATTTTCTATCCTTTCCCTTTCACAGTTTCACTGCCTTCCTTTCCCTTCCTTTCTTCGCTCACCCCTGTCAGGACAGAGTTCGTATCTTCTCTGGTATCTCCTCGTCATTCGATCATCATTTTCTCCTCTCATCCGTAGTGGAAATGGGTGCTTTGACATCATCACTAACCTGAATGCGTGCTTGCGAACACCAACTAAAATACCCAAACTGATGTCTGTTTGATGTGTTAACATGGTCCAAAATCTCATCTATGACACCACTTTTAGGCATACAGCTGACGGGCACACAAAATTCGAGAGATTATCCGGATAAGCACCGCCTGCGGCATAGCATAGGCCTATAGCATCACTGTAATCTTCGCCAGAATAACATATGTGGCCTAATGTACACTACAGGGCAGTAAAATCTGTTTCTCACGAAGCTGATATGTTACACGAGGGCATGTACTATACATTGCAGTGAGTCAGAAATAAATTTAACCAAAGTAATAAAATTCCGGTGCTGTCCATTGAGCGACAGAAATTGTAGATTGTTGTTGTCCAAAAAAGGGTTAAGCGATGATATAATGCCGGCAAAATGGCGGTGAAAGGTGACAAGGAACAACAGGAACGCCGACGGACATATTTCTGGCGGTAATCTGCGACTTTACAAGACACGACGATGCTTGACGGAGTCGTTAGTCAGTGTAAATAATGAATGCGGATACGAGGACGCCACAGACGCAACGAGGTGGAGTTAAAGACTTGCCTCCGGCCACACATCACTCATTACAGCAAACTACTACCGAGAACAGTGAACACAGAATACAGAAATACATTAAATACGCTTGCAGCTAAACTCTAAATTCCTGAATATTGCGCAATAACAATATGAAATAAGTCTAGTACAAAAACGTCGTGGAATACCGTAGAAACAGTAAACACAAACAGCAAATGAAACGATATTAAGTCACATAACGAGTGTCGGCGAGAAAACAAGTAAGGAGAAAGAGAGAGAGAGGAGAAAGAAGAAGAAGACGGGGAGGAGCAGGAGGAGCAGAAGGGACAAAAAGAGGAGTACGAGATTCTGTGAGATGGAATATGCAACACACCCACTGAAACATAGTTCACTGGACTGAAATGTGACGAAATCGACTATTTGGCTATTGAGAGAAGATGTCAGTCAATGGAAAAGAATCATCGCACGTGATCAAGACCGAATTATCACGGTCAAGACCGAGACCAAAAACCAACGATTCCAACTGCTAACAGCAAAAATGTCTACTACGTTGCGTTTTTCTGAACTGATTCAGCAAAAAGTAAGTAAATCTTCAAATCAGGGAAGTAAACTGACATACCAAGCGATGCTATATCTAGCCCCGCTATCCGTAGTATAACATATAAGCTAGTGTCCGGTAAAGGAAACGGAGATCAGCGCTGCTCTGAGGGTCATGTGGCTTGGGAAGGACTTTTGTATTTTTTGTGTTATTTACACCCATAAAATGTTCTTCAGCTTTTGCTAGGCATTGACGGCCCATGGACTTAATCCCATGAAGTGCGTTTCAATGTTCGCGCGAAATGTTTTGGTTGCTGCAACGACATTTAGGTTGCTAACGACGGATTTGTACTTTGTTATAAGAACAGAGCACTTAACGAAACTCCATTTCACACCACGTTGCCATTATGGGATCACACACCCCGCCTTAACTTAGCCAAACCGGCAGGTTCATCGATTTACCTACCCCGGCGGGATGGAAGGCTGAGTTGACCTACAGTAGGTGACCGGTTACATATACCGAGATGGTTCACCCGCCCACAGACGGCCACCCATCCAAGTGCTAACCCGACAGTGCACGGTCGGGAGTCGAACTGGCAACCTCTTGATCACAAGTCCTGCGCCCTAACCACTACACTACCAAGCCACCTGGTGTTATTCACGAGGCTCACACAGTGATATAATGCGGAAGTGCAACCGGACGTTCCTACCTATCGGTATCCGCCACGGAAATGACGGCGACGACCCGGATGCAGCGACGGCGACGGCCGCCAGATGTCGCCGTGACAACGTCGCGATGAGCAGCACGGCCAAAGCGACCGCCGTGCAAGCCAGTGACGTCACGTCGCCGACCGATGACGTCATGCCGACCCCATTTCCGGGCAGCTCCGCCTTCCGTCGACGACCACGATCGACTTCCGGGGCCTGGCGATCAGCCCCATCGTGCCGCCGGCATCGCGTAGCTAGGCAAAGACGGCAAAAATCCAGTAGAGATATTATCCGACCTCCGGTTTGGTCGTGATCCTACGCGTGCATAACGAGGGCGAGCGGCTAATGCAGTCGGCATGTGCGTGCTGTTCCTACATAGCATCGTTGGTGGCCGACGACGACTACGCTGCTAACGGCCATGGCGACGCTATGCACGATGTTTCCTCGACGTCGCTGACCGGCCTGCGGGTATGGAGCGCATGACGCTCATTGACAACAACGCAACACCATCAGCATCAGTAACATCTCGGTCGGTCGCTGCTGCTGCTGCTTGGCTACTACTCACTGCACTCGCTTGTGGTCACTGCTGTCCGTCGCAGTGGAGATGAGATGAGAACGGTGTTTGCACTGTCCGCGATAGCGATCGTACACCACGCCAGCTGTCTGTCCGATCACAAATTATTTCTCAGTAACTGTGAGTTAAAATCTAGAATGCTGGAGACAGATTTCAGCGCCTATGCATCGTCGGACACCTTCAACATTTATTATTATTGTTGTTTATCATCATCATCATCATCATCGTCGTCGTCGTCATCACTTCAGTGGATTGTACTGCACGCAATGTGATCGGCTATTGGCATGATACTGTCCGTCCGTCTGTCTGTCTCTCTGTGACGCTGTGCACTGTGGACAAGTGATACATCCTATACCAAAAGTGTCTGAACAAGTGAATAGGAAGTGCCTCCTAGGAACACGGTTTTACAACTTTCAACCCCTACACCGACTTTACTACACCGACTCTATCCCCTGAAACTCCCCACTTTTTGTACCATAGACGTTGCTGCCATCTAGAGAATGAATTAAAACATACGGCTATGTTACTTACTTGCATTCTTATCACTTAGTCCACTTTTATACTGCGTTTGCTGCATGACTTCCGTGTAATTAAAGGAACAGTGCGATCGGCCTTCTCAGCGACAGCTGCGCTTCTTATTATTATTGCATGTTAGCGGATGTTCAGCAGATATTGCTCGTTAAACAACACAAGGCAGCATCAAAGAGCAGTTGTTTCATCGACAGTTCAAACACTGGACAAAAATTGTGTTACTGCTATTACTGGTGTTTTATATTTTGAAAATTAAACGTATTTATTTATTATTATATGTTTTATTATTTAAACTTTCGATTACTATTTTGACTATATGCTCGAATGTTGATCTCTGTAAACGGTTCGAACTGCTGTGGTCAAAACAAGACAGCGAGAGGTCGTGTTTGCCTTTGCTGATCAGCTGAAGCGCTGCTAAAACGGTTAACAACTAAAATACTAAGTCTTTTTTGTGTCAGGAGGCAGCACTTCTTGGCGAAATGACGTCGTAGCTGCCATCTTGAAATTATGACGTCTTATCGATGCGTATGAGCTTGAAGAACAATCCTGTCCCGCCAGAATTCACCACGATCCAATTTGAAACGAAGGAGCCTTAGGCTTTTTGAAGAGGTCGCCCCAACAGCGAGAAGAACAAGATGAGCAGCGATATGAGATCATTTCCTAATCTAACAAGCATTACAGAATGAACAGAAAGTACGACAGAATTATGGAGCCGAAGAAAAAAAATTAAAGAGAGAAGCAAGAACGCATTAAAAAGTATACGCCTAAACGCCTAATACATATTATAAAGAATGTATATGATTCATGTGTCATGCCTCCTTGGGTTATCGTGACCAAACTGCGTCAAGAAGCTATCTCTGATGAATTGACTATCATAGCCGGAGCACGCCGCCATAGTCGGTGGCTCTCACAGTCACTCCACTCCTATCTCTCGACACCTCCTACGTCTCGTTTTCGGTGTCTTCGCTTGCCACGCCCGCAGCATTTGTCCTGCTGAAAAATTGTTATGGTTACGCCATGCACTCGAGGGCGGTCAAGTCGCCGAACACAATAGGCGCATCATCATCAGCGGCGGGTGACCAGGTACTGGAGATACGACTCGTGAATAGCGACGCCTTTGACACTCGACGGGTCCATTACTGGATTGGTTCGACGCCCTTCGCGGAGAACATCTGATATATTTCACGAGATCAGTTGCCACGATTACAAACTTTAAGCCAAATCAATGTGGACGTGCAAAAGCCAGTAACATGCTTTTTAATTCGTAGCTTATCGTAACTCTCGTGTACGCGTAGATTAAGTTTTTGCATATGAAGATAACGCTATAAAATAGTTTTAAAAGTTTTGTTTTTAATGTTCTGGCGTGGTCGTATGACATTCTTTTGTGCTTTGCTGCAAAATTTGGTGTTAGTTGTTTTCACTATAATTCCATAAATAGTTTTTTTTAAATTTTTTTTGTAACAATGAGGCCAAGCCAACTGAAATCCAGCCGTCTCGTGTATGGCACCGAGCGAAAGCTTAATTTTCGTTGGAAATAATACATTGCCGTCGAATCGATGCCGAATGTAATTCGAATACTTCGGCTGTTGTTCGACTGCCATATGTCTTGCATCTTGTTTATCAGCCGAAGTGTAGGCGGCTCACGTCAGCAGTCAGCAGCTGTAACCAGCGTCGTTCAGTTAATGCTGCACACACAAGACTAGACGGCACCACCAATTAATTGATCGACGTAGCAACTACACGGACGACAGCAGATGTTTAATTTAGCTGAATACAATTCATCTCTGTCGTCCTATTGTTTAGAAACCCAAAGCTTTTTTTATATTTCGACGAATGTCTCTCTCTGTCTCTCTCTGTCTATCTTTTGGTTGTCCTTTGAGATCGTCTGGAAGTGTTAATTGGAGCAGACGGAAGGAACTGATGCCGGGATTAAACACTGCGCTCAGAAAAAAGACCCACTGTTTTCTGAAATAGTTATTTTAATGTTGACTGTTAATCAGTTTGTGTTAATTTTTCGGATAACATGGGTGAGAGAATGTCCATTGTAAGTATCTAAAATGTAGTTTTGTTATTTGTTAGTATTCATATAGCAGTTTTGGCCTTAATGAAGCTATCCATTTATTGTA
>Ga0056132_1000393_pt1 | contig 10873 bp, 5 predicted proteins | sample WorMetLIZISLAND2_3_FD_71119 | JGI IMG/M metagenome (GOLD analysis project Ga0056132, IMG submission 71119) | Marine gutless worms symbiont microbial communities from Max Planck institute for Marine Microbiology, Germany - Olavius clavatus LIZARD... ...
AATAGCACTTTCGAGTGATTACCGTGTATTAATGCCACTCGAGCACTTGAAGCAAGCAATGATTGACATAACTATTTCGATTAGGCCTATTTTGCATGCAGAAACACAACACACAATGACCAACCGAATGCTTTTATTAAGTCAGCTCACAACCTCATACATTATCAACAATAACGATTGGCTGTAGTGGTCAGTTGTGGTCCGTTGTGGTCAGTTGAGGCCCGTTGTGGCTCCGTTGTGGTCTGTTGTGGTCCGTTGTGGTACTTAGTCATACCGAGTTGAAAGTGCTGATTTTACCTACCGAATAAGTGGAAATGTAGTCACGAATATAAGGCCATCTAATGCTCATTAAGACGCTGAAAACAAAAAAGAACGAAAAAATATAAGGCGTAGCATGAAAAAGCGAAGATCACGGCTGGACATTCCGAAGTATTTCTTCAGTAACAGGATTGTATCTGTCTGGAATTCATTACCATCACACGTCGTTGAAGCTGACTCTGTGCTGACCTTCCAGAACTTGAGAAGTGGCTCGATGATTGCAAAGAGTGGGGCACTTAAAGCTTTGCTTCTAAGCCCGACGTCTACAAGTACAAGTACAAGTAATGCTTTGTAGTTGGACTATATTCCAGTACGCCACGAAGGCTAACGGTGACGTCGGCTTAGCTGTCATATTTAAGCTGCTTTTTATTACTACATGATAACTCGTCTCATAAATGTTAATCAGCCCCGAAAGGCTCCTGGAAAAACACGTTCCAGTTTTTTTTATCTTCATTGCACACACTGCATACGAAAAAAATACTGAGGGCAGGACATGCCGCAGCTGAGCAGCATTGACCATATGGACTACTGTGTGACTGGCGAGTAGCCGGGAATAGAAGTCCGACTGGCGGACCTCGAGACACTCTGTATTGTGTTTATCCATGTGCTGTTGTTTTACATCTGGATCTCGGGCCTAATTCAAAAGCATCTTATGATTTCTCCTAAGGTTATCTTAAGTTAGAGGCTTAGAGCACACGTCTGCGGTCTGTCATAAGTTCTCGACTTACTGGTGCGATACCATGTGATATATGTTACAATTAAAGTAAGTAAATTACACAAAGCGATCTTCTTAGGATAATCTTTGTCGTAAGTTTGTGTTACAACATATTGTAAGTTGTGTTGTGTATTACTTGAAAATTTTGAGCAAATAAAGATGGATGGATGGATGGATTATCATATCCTAAGATTATTGTAAGATGTTTTTGTAATTACGCCCCTGGGTCATAATTGCCAGACTTCTGGAGGATCTTGTGGCAATGAAGTGTGCATGCCTTTGGGCACAATATAGCACTCAGCTGGCTTCTGAAGCATGGTAATGAAGCCAACGAGGTGATGGGACCCCAGTCTCGTCGGCAAAAGGAAGTCACGGCACAGCTGCTTTAGTAGGCTGGCAGAGCTGGCGGAGATGCCTACTCTTGCGAGACTTGAGTGGTCGATACCATAAGCACTGACTCCACAGGCAGCGCAACCGGGGCAAAAGTACCATTTCCCCCCGGTACTATTTTGCCCCTCCTGGTCTGTAGTCTAATGCTCCTATTACTAAGTTGCGTGATTTGATTGCGTTTTTGCCTCCATTGTCTTGATGATTGTATACTATAACGCAAATTGTAACTTTTTTAGTTTTTACAATCAGCGCATTGATTTCTTAATGCTGTTCATGCGACTGCATCCAATGTTAGGACCAAAGATTCTTGCTAAGTATTTCCTACGATTTTTACATGCGATGCTATGCAGAGCACGGTTATGCCACAGTAAGTCATCGGTCCATCTGTCTGACATTTGTCCGTGACGTTCAGGTATGTTTTCACACCCGTTGGAATACTTCGAAAATAATTTGACGGCCGACCTGCTCATATTGACCCAACAGCTGCAATCTGGTGCAACGGGAACACCCCAAAATTATTGTGGAATGGTGGGGTCGCGAGCACAAAAAAACCTGCAATATCTCTGAAATGGTGCAAGATAGGACCAAAGCCACTATGACAGACTAATAGGAAGCCACAAGCTGCCACATATGCGCTTTGAATTGGTACCAAAATCATTGATCTTGGATGACATTGAACGGGCAAAACGTCACTCTTGCAGAAATAAAATCGGCGATCGCCGTGATTTTGTGTCACATCCATGAAAATCAGCATAGTGTTTCAAAATTCAGCATTTTAACGGAAGCTAATGTGTACAATAAAGCCATGCTGTGGCAGAGAAACTGCACGATGCTGTTGTAAAATTTGATAGGTATCGAAATTTACAGCGGCATCGCACGGTTCTCTGTGCAATAGCACAGCTCTTGTATCACATCTTTTCTGTCGTATAGGGCCTACTAAAATAGTAAAAATTGTGGCCATCAGAAGCGTTTCGGCAGCTAAAAATTCACTAGAATGTGTTTGCGACTGGGGCTCTGCCCTGGACCACTAGTCGTCTGGGAAGGAGATACCCCATCCCCATTCTTCACCCACTGGACACCTTCGGCGTCTCATTCTCAGCACCTCGACTCACTGCCCCAGTACTGATTATGAAGAGTGGATGCCTATGGTTGATACATAATATGTGTCACGCCATGAAGTGCTCCGACTTTTCATATAATCCTCGAGCTTTATTTATTCCTGGCAGAAATAAAGCTTAACCTATTTCCCCACAACTGACAATCTAGCTACACAAAAGAAGAAGTTCATGTTTAATTTGAATTTTAGCAGTCGTAGTTTAAATTTCAGAATAAAATGAATTTAACTTCCCTCAAGTTTATGCCTGTTACTGGCTTCCAGTGAGAAAAGACAAAATCTGGAAGTGGCCTAATTATATGTCATCGGTTAGTGAGCAACCACGGGTTTACAGTTATGATGAAATTGAAAGAAGTTGCACTGCATGCTATACATGTCGGCATACATCTATTGCTTCTTCTGTGTAGAGGTAGTTGCATACATGCTGAGCAGGGATCACAGGATGTCAGTCTTTGGACAGTGGCATACGAAATCTATAGCTGCATGATGTTTCTTTACTGATAAGCCGATGCCATGTTTTTAATTGCTGTGACAGAAATTGTGAGCAGGAATCAACGGTTATTAGCATGCAGCATGCATTGCTAGTTCTGCACTCACTACGTTTTTATTATGTCGAGCTGACAATGTAATTACTGTGCCAGCTAACTTTCTTGATTTGGAAAATGTTTCATTCTCAATAGCAGTACTACACTGTGTCTCAGAAAGAACGCGCAAACTTTGAAACGGTATACCTCGAAATTATGAGGATCGATTTTGATGACATTTGGCAGAAATATTCAAAAGAGTCTAGAATAAAGTTTGCATGTTTCAGTTTTCGTGTGTCCGGTTTGAAAGACGAAAAGTTTATGAAAAAGCAAACCTACACGAAAACTGAAGCATGCAAACTGTATTCTAGAGTATTTTGAATATTTCTGGCAAATGTCGTCAAAATCGAACCTTATAATTTCGAGGTATACCGTTTCAAAGTTTGCGCGTTTTTTCTGAGACACAGTGTAGTATAATTGTAAATGAGAGCTACACTATGTATTGTTAATGTACAACTGCAATATATTGTATAATGATGTTAGACTAACACTTCACTGTTATATGAGGACACATGACTGAGTGAATTATGAAAATGTGAATTAATTATGTGAACTTGTATATCTGTTGCAGATGAACCTGGTAAGATCATGATATCGCGAGCAGTATTTTATCCATCCCTGCTGTATAATGTTGTAATGGAGCGTTGTGCTGGGCGTCACTGGTTCGACAGGATTGATGACACCATTGTTCTTGGTGCACTGCCCCTGCGATCGGTCACTGACAAGGTAGTTTTGTTTAATAGCATTCATTGTATATAGTAATTAGAATGTTTTTGACACTCTGTAATGCACTGATATTTTGATATACATTTGCATTTTAATGGCTTTTTCAGATAAACATGAGTTAGCTGGTTGCCCAGGGCTTTGATTCTGTATCTTCAGTTATTCTTATCCTGAGCATTGTCATGGGACATATCGAAGCTTTGAAGTAAACAGGTAGAGTTGCCTACAGGGTACTTGGGGCTGTACCTACCATCTTACATTAACCGCCATCTCCTCATGGGGACGCATGAGTTTTTATGGGCAGGATCCCCTTTTGTCACCCGACCGACACCGCAGCAGATAGTATACAGATATGATATGTTTGTGAGTGTTCATCAATGCTTGATGACAATTTTAGTTTATTTGAAGCATGACGGCGGTTTTTAATGATTTTTCAGATTGAAATTGTTATCATTACATTTTGTGTTTGAATAAAATTTTACTTGTTCTGGTCTTTCTGTTGTAATTTTTTTTTAAATTTTTAGGCAAATTAGGTGGTGCAAAACTGTGTATCAGTTGCATATTATTCATTCGTTATTGTGCCGTGAAGTGGCAGTGAGCACTGTCTGTATGTAAATATTTTAAGCTTTAATTGTGCGGTGGTTGTAACTATAGTTGTAATATAAGCTGTTTACATCAAAATGTATGATTGTTTAAGTAATTGCTTTTACTGACGTTTCTAATTTTGCTTGTTTGTATAGTGGAAATTTCAAGTGTATCTGGTTGCGTGATTGTGTTGTAGATCTTAAGGTTAAACATACGTGCTGTTGTTTCAATGACGGAGCAATATGAGACAAGATACTGGGTCACTAGTGAACAGGTTGTTATAGAAATGCATGTGTGTTGCTTGCAGAACTTTGCAGAACTTTGGTCTCTCTGTCGTAATTGATGACTACTAAACAATAGTCTGCAGTTAGTTCTTAGTTAGATGGCTAAATCCCTATGGAAACATTTAGCCCCTGAACAGAGCTAAACCCATAGTGGAATTTCGCTGCATAAGCCATTGTGAAGTTTTAAAAATGCAGTATCGAAACAGATTTTCTGGTGTCCCATCCTTACACCTTCCCGCAGTGTGGATGTAAAGTCTTACCTCGCATCTTCTGTGTTTTTTTCAGTCCACTTCCTCTTCATGGTCTTCAGCTGTTCATAGTCCAAACATGACGTCCTGTGATACTGACAGTATCAGGAGGACAGTTTACACTCTTTTAAACGCGGACTCAAATCTCACTTTTTAGCTTGTGTTTTAATGATTGACAGTGTAATGCCCTTCAGGTCCGGTTTTGTGCATGGATGGCACTAAACTCCCTTCTACTACTACTACTACTACTACTACTACTACTAGGAGGAGGATGAGAGTGATAGCCGACAATGCAATTTTTAATTTTCAGTTGTTGGTGGGAAGCCCATCGGTGTAATGCCTATATTGTAACAAATTATGATTTTTTTGACATTTTCACATATATCGTTTTAGAAGCTGGATCAATTAAGACAAAACTTGGCAGATTGGGCAGGAAAGAATTGACTGTGTAGAATTTTTGGAGGAATGACTCCAGTGATGTGGACTAGCAGCACTGAAAATAGATTTTTGTCTGGTATGCAACTCTCTGTTTTGGTTGCTTCCTCTGCACCGATTTTTGCAATATAAACAGGTGAATGAGTGTGCTCATCAGTGCCATTGAAGCCAAATTTGGAAGTTTTTTCCCTATTTGGTTTTGCTTTTTCCAAAATAGCAAAAAACCTGCGTGTGTCGTTTTCCTTTTGTGTGCTCAACATAAGCACAGGTGATAGATTCATTCTGTCCAATAGAGGACATGACAGAGGGTCCTTTTATTTGTGAGTTTTTCACTGTACTGTTCTGGAGTAATTGACCCCAGAAATTGTCCAAAATGACATCCTTCATCGTCTTTCGGTGCCTTAACTTCACTGCACAAGTGTACCTTCCCGACAGCATCAGTTATGTTGCTGATGTTGAGGCGGAGACTGCATTCAAGATCATTACCAACGGTCATTGTGCCAGCAACTTGTTGAAGTATGATCGGGGAGCACACTTTCCCGGTCGCCACTCAGCAGAAGTCATATTTCCCGAACGATATAAAAGCCACACATGCTTTTTCAATGGCGTTTCCAGACAGAGGCATAGCATGGGTTATTGGCGCCTGGGACGGACTGCAGTTTTGCCGTTCCCAAGTCGTGAGATGCCTGATGCCCTCCTTATTGCCCCCTTTTTCTGTTATCACCCCATTTTTGCCCAGGGCAGTTCCCCCCGCCCTTGCCTCGCAACGCTACTGTTGTAAGGTGGTAGCACATCTCTCCGCCAACTTTGCAGTAGATACTGCAGTTTATGATGTTGTTTATTAAGTTTCTCGCTGTTTGGTTTGTGGCTGAACTTGCTACACCACTGCTGCTGCGAGTTCATTAGAGTGTGGTTAGTTGTGTTTGATGAGTGAAAACCTATTTTCTGTTGTTGCATGGAGGTAGGAGTGGGCGGAGCTTGGCATCGATCACCTGGTTCTCAGCACACCTGACTTGATTGCAGCACCGACTCAGGAGGATCTTGCAGTCGGGGTCAAGTTCCTGTTGGATCATGCTAAGCGCAGAGAGCTGGTTTATGTGCACTGTAAGGCCGGCCGCACTCGCAGTGCCACCCTCGTCGCCTGCTACCTGATGCAGGTAACAGAACCGTGATATTGACACCTACCTTAACATTGCTATAGTATAAATTAAGGTCACATTTTTACCGCGCGATGCACTTTAATGCAAAGCACAGTATTGTGATTGCATGTTGTTCTTCTGTCTGTCCAATGTCCATCCATCCGTCCGTCTCTCTGTCCATCTGTAACGCTGATGGATCAGGACCACATAGGTTGGAAATCTTGGAAACTAATTTCACGGACAATTAGTCTAACATGTTCGCTCTTCATAGCCCAAAAGCCATCCACCTACTTCCAGGGGAACATTGGAAAATTTTGGAGAGACTAGAGGTGGGGTGGGAAAAAGTGACATGCTGGAGCACAAAAGCGGCAATATCTTTGAAACGCGTAAAGATAGACAAAAAGTTACTATGGAGTGCCTATGGAAAGTCACCAATGTTCTTTTGAACATGCCATTCTCGACCCCCCCGTGACGCTCCTTTTCCTAGATTGGAGGTTCGCAACCCCCACCTAAAACTCCAATTGCTATTATCTCAGGAACGGGTAAAGCTACGGACTTCAAAGTTGGCCAGTACATTCACAGAGTCCATCCGAACAAAAGCCCATTAAAAATTTTGGAGAAAAGGGAGCGTGGGCATATCCAGCAACTGTCCAAATTTTTTGGGTACCCCTTATTATCTCAGGAACGGGTAAAGCTACGAACTTACAATTTTGTATACACATTTATAGGCTCAATCGAAACAAAAGCCGATTAAAAATTTTGGGAAAAGTAGCTGTGGGTGTAGTCAGGGACTCCAGAAAATTTTCAGGGCACCCATATATAGTGCGCATCGCGCAGTCATCTTTGCGATAGCTCAGCTTTCTTGTTACATCAGTAACAGTGGTGGCGTGATGTAGTTGTTAATGCCTTGGTCTCAATTAACAAAGATTTGCTACACCTGGCCCATTACTATTTATATGAGTGACTGTACACAGATAAACCATCTAATTATGTGGCTAATTAGGGCTCCGATCGTAGCCACATGGGCAGATCGATTCTCGCGATGTTGCTGGCGACGATTCTGGCAATTTCTAGCGTGTCCAGTAACCCTACCCATAGTGCCCTGCAGTCATTGTTTATCATCTTTGCTCCACGCCGTCCCTGCTGCCTAGCCGCCGTGAGCAAGGGGGAGGGGGCAGAGGGACACTGAGTCAAGAAGGGCCGCGCTAAGCCGCTCAGTTGCAGCAAGTTGACTGTCACTCGGGTGAGGTGCTAAGTTGCTAACTGAATCCAGACCCCAGTGCGTGGCACCGCTACGAGCGTTAGTGATCACACACTGGATGTGCTGCTCGATCACGAGATTACGACTTGCTGACGATTCTCACGAAATTGGCAGATCCATCGGAGCCCTACTACTCACTTAGGTCAAATCAGCCTTCCATCCCTCTGGGTAGTAAGTCGTAATACTGGTACCGAAGAATCATTTTGCACTTGGTGCTCCAGTGTTCAGCTCACGACCAGGCTCGGCAGAAGACATGGCCCAACCTTCAAGATACCTATGGAGATTCCTGGCGATGATCAGGCTGGTGACCCACCCTCTGAGGGGAGGGAGCCTAAGTTAAGGTGGGGTGGGTTCACTTGTGTTCGGTGGCAGTAACACTGTGATCTCATTGTAGCTCTGAGAACGTGATCATGAAGACCTATATCATTAAGCCTGGTAAAATCTTGTATTTCTGATCTGTTGATATGAGACTGAAGTTGTCATTTCTGTGTGCAGAGACATGGATGGTCACCCGAGGAATCTGTGGAGTTTATTCGTGACAAACGACCACACATCAAGATCCGAATGAAGCAATGGGAAGCGCTGAAAAATTACTATCGACACAACTTCTCTGAGCAGCCAAGTAGATGAGACCTATCTGGACACTTTCTGTGTGCTAATTAGTATATTGAGCTTAGGTGATATGACCGTGTAAGAATTCCAGAATAGAGGACCAACTTGTGAACCGTTTGACTGAGCATCATTGATGTTAATATTTCTAGAACAGAGATGGTCAGATTGTAGGAGATCCTTACATAACAGCCATTTTATTTTTATTTTATTTTTGCTTTTTTTTAAACCAGAAATAGATATCGCTCTACTACAGACAAGATATCACTAAATTTGTATATACCCGGTTAGTTCTGTTATTACACACGACGTTATTGCAGCACACTTATTATGTTAATTTTTTGCCGTTTGCATTGATACTAGGACTAGGCTACGTAAATCATAGGCGTATGAGCTGGGGCCTGAGGGAGTTGCAGCCCCCTGGTCAGAAAAAGCAATTTTATTCAGGCAAGGCAGTTGCTAATTTTTCAGGTAGCAGCCAGCTCCCAAAGTGAAAAAAAATTAAATAACTTTTTCTGTGTTTATTAAACGAAAAATGGAATTCATTCTGTCCAGCAAGATGAAGTGCCAGAAACCTGGGCTTTTTTACTAATTGGGTGAGGTGAGTCGAGCAAAGTTTTTGAATGAAACGCCATTATCTGCCATGTAAACAGTTTCAGTTTGTTGATTGTATGCTATTCGGTCAGGTTAGATTTGGTTGTCTTTGTGGCGCAGTGGTTGGGTGTCGGACACGTCACACGAGATCGAAAGGTCGCTGGTTTGACACCCTTCCGGGGAGCTATCAAGTCAACTGGGTCAACTCAGCCTTTCATCCCTCCGGGGTAGGTAAATCGAGTACCAGCCTACGTGGCTGGAGTTAGGTGGGGTGCGTTCACTTGTGTCGGGTGGCAGCTAACACTGCGTGATCCCATATGGCAAGTGACGTCCCGTAGCTCTGAGGTGGGGTTCTCCCCAGGAAGGGCTATATCGGCCTTTTACTTTTAGATGAGCAGCTTTTTTGGGCGCTGTCGAACTGTTTTTTGGGCAAAACCCCCTTGGAAAAATTGGCCCATACACCCATATAAATAGTCCTATATGCATCGTTTTCACTGAGATATATTGTATCTGGTGGTGTCTTTTGCTTTGTGCTCTAGCTTCAGTTGTTTGAATTGAGCTGCAGTACCTCACTTGACAATAATAGTTACTGCATAAATTTACTGTTACTGTTTTACATATGCTGTAATATGCATAGTTTTTTTATGTTGTTATACACAGACAGTTATATATGTATATTATGTAATATAACGCATAAAGTATAAACTGTGTACTGACTACAACGGCCACTACATTCTATATTTTCAGTTTCGAATAACAGCCGAATTTTGGCGTGCATGTTCGTTGTTGAATTTAACACAAGTCTGTTGCATTATTGTACAGTAGTCGATATAGCCAGTACATGCCATTGTGTAGTAGTACACGGCTAACATGTAGTAGTAGCAGCCTACACGGCAAGGTGTAGTAGTTGTGCAGAATGGCTGTCTAGCCAAGGAACGGCAAGCGTCGTTTTTCTGCATACACGCCCAGATCCAGGTTGTCGGACGTGCGCTTTCCCAGGAACGGTGTATGGCTGCGCCGTTTTCCAAGGAACGGGTTCACCTTTCGCTTCCCGAGAAACGGGTTTACGCGCTTACCGAGGAAAGGTGTTCTGCGCTTGTCGGCCATGAAGTCATCATCGAGCGGTTGAATGGTGTCAAGCTGGTGGATGCTGCGTTTGACCAGCGACTTGGTCGCCTTCGTGTCGAGTTCATCTCGACAGGCGGAGTACGCCTCGATGTTGCTGCAGCAGCGACTGATGTCGAACTGCTGAGAGTCGCTGGCTGCACCGCCGCTACATGCCTTGCAGTCGGCCGCTATCCGGCTACTCGGACATCCGTCGGAATGGTGGTCGGGATGCGGGGATGAAGCATCTGCGGCGCCGGTTGCTGCTGAGGTTGGTAGCAAACATACGGCGCACAGTGTCAGCAACAGACTGGCTCTCATTTCGTTCTTAGTCGTCGTTATCTGCAACATTCGTCGTACGCCAAACATTATCGTAAAATGCCGTAGGACAACTGAATGGAAAGCTGAAGTAGGTTCATAGGGGTTACATGCAGGGGCATAGCCAGCGGCCCCTCCAAGGCTCCAAATATGTGGCTGTCTACGTGCACGGTGTCACTGCCTGCTTTATTCTATTCCTATATATTCTAGGCCTAGTACGTTTAATTGGCTCTATATAGGCCTAGCAGGTCAACGGGGGGCACGGCCTGTATATGGTTACAAGCCCTCCGAGAATTTGCTAAATATATGAAATCAAATAGAAGACGATGACTTCGCCATAAAGATAGCGACATCCCAAGACACACAAACGGAGCCGGATCTTTGCCTCCGGGACCCGCAACCAATGTATGCATTATAATAATGCGAATGCGATAATAAAGAATCGTTAAGAT
>Ga0056132_1000394_pt1 | contig 10859 bp, 7 predicted proteins | sample WorMetLIZISLAND2_3_FD_71119 | JGI IMG/M metagenome (GOLD analysis project Ga0056132, IMG submission 71119) | Marine gutless worms symbiont microbial communities from Max Planck institute for Marine Microbiology, Germany - Olavius clavatus LIZARD... ...
TTCGGGAAAAGTAGCCGGGGGCGTTTGCGAGGACTCTCGAAACTTTTCAGGGCACCCATATATTGGGCGCATCGCGCGGTCGTCTTTGCGATAGCAAGGCTTTCTTGTTCCGGATGCTACTCGACGCAGATTCAGGAGTCAGGACTCAGGACTGCACTCAGGAGTGACAATGACACTAATTATTAAATCGGCCGCCTGATGCCTAGCGTCGGATGGCGTGTGCTTGATGGGCGTTAATTGGAGCTAATTATTGAATCGGCTGAATTAGCTTGAATCGGAGCCGATTCAAGCTGATTCTCTGATTCAGCCGATTCAACAAATTATTAGTAGCACCGAATTTCCGGTGCTATGGGAAATACCCAGTGGAAATACCCGTGTTTATCGTGAGGTGGAACATTTTTTTCGCAAGTATATACTTTCCTCGTACTTCTGTTCTTTGTAACGGTATAAAGATTATAAAAAAATAAATACGTCGCACACCAGACAAGCTGTACGTGGTGGATTTATAACACAAATAGGTAAAATAACTTTTTTTACGTTACGGATGAAATAGCAATGTTTGACTTCCGTGTTTTCGCATTGTAACATTTTGAAGTTGCAGAGTGACTATTCGTACGGCGCGCTCATGACAGCATCCCCTCTAAGTCTCTCAAACATTCCGTTTGTGTAATACATTGATTCCAATAGTCATACACTGCCTTATCTAATTCAATTTATCTGATCACACAGAATAACAAAACTTGCATGTGACTACAGTTGTGTAGAATTTATCCGTCTAAGTGAATTGACCAGTTTTACTAACTGTGTTGCATCAGGGTTAGCCTTTATGAATGTGATGGGCAGTAGTTTTACCGTGCAGTGCTACGCAGAGCGCGGTGATGCCACAGTCTGTCCGTCATATTGAAGCATGTTTTTCACACAGGTTGGAATACTTTGAAAATAATTTCACGACCGAATAGCTTAAGGCACCTCCTCACATTGACCCCAACAAGGGCGATCTGGTGCTATGGGAACACCCCCAAAATTAGGGTGGAATAGGGGTGGGGTCGAGAGCACAAAAAACCTGCAGTGTCTCCAAAATGGTGCACTAATAGAAAGTCGCATATGTGCTTTCGATTGGTACTAAAATCAATGACCTTGAATGACCTTGAATGGTTGAAACATAACTCTTGCAGAAATAAACAAATTATGGAGCCTCAGCCCACCACAAAAATTTGAACAAAGATAGATTCATACAATCAGCGGCAAAATGTAGGCCGATGGTTATAGTTTCTAGAAATATAGATATTCGTGAGGGTTCCTCGGGGAGGGGCATCAGTTGTCAAACGACAATAATGGTCATGCCCTGTGTCCGTTACTTTTAACATGAGTATATGTTGTCACTTATTTCCGGTGTTGATATGTGTCATGTGGCCATGCCTATTGACCCCTTTTGACAGGAACGTTGTTACGTGAGTTTGAATGAAAAAAACGAAACATGTCATATTTTACTACCAAATGAGCCCAAAAATGCCAAACTTAACAGTACAATTACAATGAAATCGATCATTCATCATGCTAAACATATAGGCTTACATACAATTTCAGCATTCTGAATGGTCGCTGATGTTTATAGTGCAGACTATGTGAGTCAAATAATGAATTTAAAGGCAATAAATAGATATATTTAATACCATTATTTTGCTGTGATTTGTGCTATTTATGCTATCACAGTGAAAACTGCACAATGCCGCTGTAAACTTTGATACGTACCGAAATTTACAGCAGCATTGCATGGTCCTCCCTCCGATAGACGGTATCTTGTAAGAACTATGGTACTTGTATAGAGCTGAACTTAGAAATATCAGTTTAAACTTAATATGAGAACGTGTCCAACTATGCTTTTTGAGATTGCAAATATTCTTCTTCTTGTTCTCTGATACGACCGAATGACTGATACAAAGTGGTGTTATCATTTGAATGACTTTATCAATCTTGAAACTATAGATACATTATGAATATGAGACATGTATTTCGATTAAGCAACTTGACATGCTTTTTTGCTGAAGGTTATACATATGAATCTTTATGGATTGCCTTCCACAATAATTTTGAATAGTGATGTTGAATGTTGTAGATGGAAGCCATTGCAAAGCATGAATTCAAAGCAACAGCACCAGATGAACTCAGCTTTTCAAAGGGTGCAATATTAAAGGTTGGTTATTTTTTATTTACTTATTTTTCAGTTGCCACACTGTGTTCAAGTGTTATGGGCAGGCAAAAAACGTGAACGTATCATTCATTCATTCATCCATCCATTTAGATTCATGGCTTGTGTGAGCCATTGAGGCCAGTGAACTGTTGCCACTCCAAAGTCCGTGAATTAGTCCAGTTGGATGCCATCTGTCTGGTGGAAAGGATTTGTATTGAGTATTGAGCTTTCAGTGAAAGAGTGAAGGAGTCAGGGATAGCGAAAACAGTAAAAATGAATGCAATGAAATGGTGTGCTCTGGAAGAAAGAAAGCGAGAAAGAAAGAAACATGCCAACTTTTTTGTTTTTTTATTGACTAGGCCAATTTACATTATGTATTATATTGTCTTGAGCTGTAAAAGTCGTTTGCGTGATTGATTGTGTGATGCTGTGATGTATGTAGATTATTAGCACTGATGATGACCAAAACTGGTACAAAGCTGAGCTGAATGGAGCTACTGGTTTCATTCCAAGTAACTACATTAACATGAGACCGACTCCGTATGTTGACAACATTTCACTAATCATATTGTAGCTGTTTGCAAAAATGCAAAATGGTGGCAGTACAATATCACTTGTTTAAAGGGACACTCTATCGAAGAAGTGCATCTAATTTTAATCCACCCTTATATTGAATACATACGAATTTTGTATTTTTACCTTTTAAACATAGATTTACAAAACTTTTTTCACATTTCCAAGAATTCAAGTCATCTTGTCGGGATTCCTTTTCGTTTTAGTGCTATGTTTGTATCCCACACTTCTTTATATCTCTACATTCTTTTGGAAACATTATTTAATCATTCTGTTTGGAATAATGTAATAACAGTAATAATAACAGTATAGGAACAACGACAACAATGTCTGATGAAAATGACTTGCAGTAAACTTAACAGTCTTTTATCATATTAAATAGTGAGAGATTTTCATAAAATCACTTGGGTATCAGAAAATAAGTTTCTGCTTGAAGGTGACGAGTGTTTTTTGTTGTGCACACATACAGTGTAGATCCTTCCATACCTTGACATCTGCTATGCTGAAACATGATCTGCAAACTGTAGACATGTTCTCAGTACTGGAATGTGTAATGCATCCAATGGGCTTGACAAGATAATTCAGTATACAGGGTTTTAATGTCAGACTAATTCTACTAGTAGCAGGCAGTTTTTAGCCGATCGTGTCACACGCTGTATAATCATACTGCATGCTGTCTTCTTAATATTGTCTATCCATCTGTGCATTGTCACTGAGATACATCCTACAGCAAAAGTGTCTAAACGAGTGAACAGAAAATGCCCTCCTAGGAACATGATTTTGCAACTTTCAGCCCATACACTGACCTTGAGCCCTCAAACTCTCCACCCACAAAATTTCAAAATTTACATGCTGACAATAACTATTCCAGACAATGGTCTGTAGCTGCGAGTATATCATACCAAGAAGAATGCATACATTACATAGCAGCATTACATTCAATCATACATACTTACATAAGTAAATTTATTACGCGCAACACAGTTGAGCACCTTGAATCAGAGGCATGGGCAGTTGCTAGGTGGCGGAGTTTAGGTGACTATGGAATTAAAATAAAATGATTTTAGGCCACTGACCTCCTGACAAAAATGGCCACTTAGCAGACTGTCTTTGCCGCAAAAAAACAGTTATGCTCTTTCTTGGCATCACACCACATAGATAAAGGCAACAAGGTTTATTGTGCAGTCCATCTACTGTGGTGCATCCGATGGATCCATAGAATGTTCAAGTCGTTATTTACGTGATTGATCAGTTGCACAAGTCTGAGATTTTTCACAACAGACATGCTGCATTCAGATCTTAAAGTGGTGAAAAAGAAACTATGTGACTTGTAGTTGAGTAGATTTATCATGATGTTATTTGACTTATTTGGCGGTCATCTCGTCTTGATGTTCGTACTGCTTCATTGCTTGTTGTGTTATGAACAAATGATTGATTGATTGATCGATTGATTGATTGATTGACTTCAGGTGGTTTGTTGGACATGTAAGTCGACAACAGGCCGAGGACATGCTGTTGGAAAGAAATGATAGGAACGGATTTGTGCAGAGAGATGGCTCATTTCTTGTACGACACAGCGAGAATTTTCCCGGCGAATTTTCCGTTTCAGTCAAGTAAGTAGCTTGTCGTGTGTGCTGGCCAGCAAATTATTGTGGCTGCAACACAGATTAATTGGGCAGCACTGTTGCAGTGTGATTTTCTATACGTTTTGTAGTATGGTATATTAATTTATTAGTTAATTAGCTATGAAAGTTATTATTGTGAAGTATGCAGGTATTTAACTATGATAAATTACTTTGTGATGGCAACAGTTGATACTGTTTAGTTTACTGAAATGCTGTAGTAATTATTTACACTATTTTCAAAGTCTTGTTCATGGTCTTGGAGCTCATTGGCTCTGTCTTGGTCTCGAAGAAAATCCTCAGTCTTGAGAATCTTGGCTTTGCTGTTCAGTGTTTATAGGTCAAGGTAAAATATTTCAGTAAATTGTGTCATAACAGAGTAAATATGAAAAAAATACAACAAAAATACTATGTGGCTTATTTGTGATGGATCATAATGAGCATATTAATTATTTCATTAATCATCAGTCATAAATATATGGACAAAGAGATATTCAGCCTGTGACCAGTAAAACTAAGCATTAAGTGGCTTTTTCAGTTATGTTTCTCGACTATGAAAACCGTTTACCACAGTCAAATAAGCATAATGCATACAAAAACTAGTAGTAGTCGTCACTTTCGTCATGTGTTGTATTGTCGGTTGTAGATTGCGGTTGATAATATTCTTATTTCTTGTTTGCTGTGAAGATGCTGAGTGTGAGTTTACAGAACAGAACTTTAATGATTGCAGGTTTGCTGATCAAGTTCAGCATTTCAAGGTGCTTCGTGATGGTGGCAAGTATCACCTGTGGCAGGTAAAATTTGACTCGCTGAACGCACTTGTCCAGTACCACCGAACGGCATCTGTCAGTCGTACGCAGACCATCTACCTGCAAGACATGTCACGTGTTAGTTATTTTGATACATCACTTTCATCACATTTTTTATTGCTTTTATGTAGGTAGGGGCAGCATAATGTGTCTGTGTGTTTACAATGGAATGCTTACTTGCTTAGGCCGAAGTCTCTTTCTCTCTGTCATTGCTGCTTTATGTTTTTTTTGATGAACAACATGTCTCCAGATTATTTTGGTATTCTTGCCTGTAGTTGTCAAGATATTTTTCAGCCTGTAATGTTTGCTCATGGTACTCAGTGTATAAAAGCAGTGAAGATCAATGGGACTGCACTGTCCTGGGACCGTGTTAGAAGTTTGAGTTGCTTCAGGGCTATTTGTTGTCAGCTTATGTGACATTTTTCAATTTTTGTCACTATCAGTTCCAACTACAACTTGTTTCAGTTTGTTTCCTGGTGAGACCAAAGCCCCTGAGGTGAGGGATTTTGAAAGATAATTTCTGTGTAATTGATGGGATATAAGATGCAAGTATTGCAGGAGTAAATCATGTTATCCTGGTTAGCTTGAGAGTTGTCAAGGTAATAAATCATGTGTGCTCTGACACATTTTGACCTGCAAATATACTAATGCATGTGTTATCTGCAGCATTTGAATGGCAGTCATTCCATCCTATGAACTTCAAGCATTCTGGGAAATTCTATAAAACATTTTATTATACTGAAAGATTCAAAAACTGTTGGCAACTGTTTCTTCACTTACAGTCCTCCCATGACTTCCTGGTCAGCTGGGGCAAGCCCCCTCCTCGCCTGTGACGCCTCAGCTTTGTAAGTAAGTAAGTAAGTATCTTGCATTTGTAGAGTGCATCAATTTGTGCCTTTAATGCTCAATGATGTGTCCACTCAGTGTCTGCAACGTATTTATACTAACAGGATTTGTTGACATTGAGCTGATGCATGAAATGGTGCTATACCCCGTGAGCCACAAGGAAAATGTGCCACTTTATTTTGGACCATAACTCACATGTTTTGAAGTGTATTTTTACACTTGTTGTACCAATGGAAGCAGGAATGAAATGAATATTCCACAGAGGAGTTACAAAATTTACAACTTTACTCTAACTGTGTCTTCACACTACCTGATAAAAAACTAAAACCACATAAAACAGCACATTTTGAAGTCTATTGTCACTGTATTTTATTGCTGAACAGCAAAAGTGACTCTGTGAGCTAAGTTAAGTTGTATTCAAAATGTCTGCGTTTTGCACTGACAGGCTGTCAGCTGACGTTGCCGCTGATCAGTAGCAGTGTCAATAACATGCTGTTCCAGATCTTCCTAGGCAGGCAGTTACCATTTATACTAAAGTAAACTTTCGTGATGTGCTAAGTAAGTAGGTTGTAGACTATTTATTCCTGTTTCCAATGGTACAAGAAGTGTACATATTCGTCAAGAAACATGGAAGTTGTATTCCAAAATAAAGCAACATGTTTTTGTGGCTCACAGTGTATAGATTTGTTATAGACATTGATGTGGTTGATGTTTACATACATTTCTGTGGTGCTATTCAGCCAAAGGTGATTGCGAATTATGACTTCAAGCCAGAGAATCCCGAAGAATTGGAGGTGCGACGTGGTGACATCATTCACGTGCTGAACAAGAACGACCCAAACTGGTGGATGGGTGAAGTAACGAGAGATAACACAAACGTGTCTCGTGGACTCTTCCCAAAGACTTATGTTTCACCGTACTCTGACTGACTGACTTTCATTCCACTAATTCAACTTATTTTGACTTTGTATGTAAACCGTGCTCAAGATTTTATTGTTATATAAGATACTGCAAAAAGTTCTGGGGATTAAAAAGAAGCATAGGCTTTCTGACATATCTGACAGTGATAAGCCTGTGTATGTATGCTTATTTCAAATTTCGGGAAAAGTAGCCGTGGGCGTAGTCAGGACTCTCGAAATTTTTCAGAGCACCCATATATTGGGCGCATCGCGCGGTCGTCTTTGCGATAGCTCAGCTTTCTTGTTTATTCGTGTAGCTTCACATGCATGCAGTACCTTGGCACAATTTAGCTGCATTCTTGATAAGGCTGTTGCAGTCGTGCTTGTTTTCATTATTAAGTGAATCATACAATGTTTACTGTGCTAAGTGGGCCAAAATGTACACTGTAAATGTTGTACCAGGACAGTGTGTGTGTGTGCTGTGTCAGTGTATTAATTTATGTTTCAAATTATTACAGAGAAGGTAACTGTTTGTATGTATATGGCACTTAGATGTCGATTTTGATGATCATATGCTGTAGTGTGTGAGTTTTATTTGATACACTGAAATTTGCATTGTATTTTAGCTAACAGAGTAATTGTTTTTATTAACTTATTACTAGAAAATTGCTCAACATATTATAGCACTAAAGCATAAGTTCTTACAGAGCTGAATGCTGTTTTTAGACTGCCCTGTCACCAATGATCCTGCAAGTTTTGTTGCAGTTTTGGCCCACTCTGTAGGTTTGGGGACATGCTGTGTGCATTTTTGCAATTGTTCATAGTATTTGATTCACTGAATGGAGTTGTAGTTCATATACCGGTATTTTAATTGCAACTTTTACAGTGTTAAACTGACAGCCTGCTTTAGCAGTCATTGCATTGGTCTTGTGCCTGGTCCTGGTTACTACTTGGATGGGTGACTGACTGTAGATTGGTAAACCATCTCAGTATGTAACCAACCAACTAGGTCAACTCAGCCTTTCATCACGTGGGGTAGACAAATTGAGTACTGGCCTGTCTGGCAGAGTTAGGGGGGCTGTGTTCACTTGTGTCTGATAGCAGGTAACACAGTATGTGATCCCATATGGCAAGTGACACTGATAGCTCTGAGATGAAGTTCCACAGTTGTAACGACTGATGGGCATTTTATCTTAACGCATTTTTAAGCCAATTAAAGGGTTAAATGTGTATAGCTCTTAATGGAACACCCCAAGATAGTAATGCTCCCGTGTTCCTGTCCTAATCTGGAGTAATTCAAAACAGGACTGGCTGAACAAAATGCAAATGTTGAATATTGTTGTTGTTGTTTTTCTGCTGAGATGTTTCTGTTATTGCAATACCGTGTCGGCTAATGAGCAGCTGCATTGTGCATAATTACTGCATATTAAAAAATTAACATTGTGTATTTCCATAACACTGTAGTATCTATGTGATGAACATGTCGTAGTGCCCCAACCATGACTCTCGGGTTACTAGTCCAACATCTTAACCATCATGCCACGCTATGTGGATGGATTGCATGACTTAAGATTGCACCATTTGCACCTAAATTAGAAAACAAATTTCGGCAGCCTTCCTACAAAATCAATAGCACCTGGTCCCATTTTACATGGCTGCCTAAAGAAGCTGCTTTTGTTCCTGATAAATAACAGAAAACTGAACTTGCAGATTGAATTCCAAGCATGTTGCAATTTCACTTCAGTTCTGTTGCACAGAATGACAACTTACTACAGCTCTGAAATAAGGCATGACAAAGGTTTCTAAAACAAAAAACCACACCTTTTCACAAGATTGCTTTTTATACATATTATCAGACTTTTAACACATTAGCTGTATTATTTGTTTCAATATGTACATCTCTCCAGCACACACATGCACACCAGCATTGACTAGGTCATGCTGAATATAAGACTGTAGTATGCAACTATGCATTCACCTGTCATGTGAACCGACATGTTACGGCACCTCACAAACTGACGTATTATCATTATTATTATTTTAGTATTAAACCAGCCACAGCTAATAATCGTTAATTACTGACTATTAATGATAATAGAATTTGCTAGAAAAGGTGACAAACATAGTGCAAAAGAAGGATGTGAGTTTCCAGTAATGAAATATTAGTACCTACGTATATTAACTGGGAAAAAGTTTACACCATAAATGGGAAGGTATATGCAAGTTGTGTCTCATAAATGACAGACTAGACTCGGACAGTGAAAGTAGCATGGCCCAATCCTAAGTATTTTTCTCAACTGCACAAGTAAAGTATATACAAGCTCCATAGGAAGTTCTTTGATCTATCGTGGACTATTAATAGTACAGATGGTATGCTTACATTAGATCCTAGAAACTGGAGAAGTCAGTCGGAAAGACGTGAGCTGATAAGGATAAGGATAAGGGTTTACACTGAAAGAAGGGGAAGAAAATTGGAAAAAAAGGAAAATGGCTTATATTATATGACAATGAAGATCAATGAAACTAGACTGAGGGGACGTCCAAGGAAGACTTGACTTCGTGGGATGATGATATCCAAGAGAATATGAAAAGTTTTGACATGCCCACGACAATGCACGAGTTGGAAATAAAGGGAGACTGAAAATCGATTGCAAACCAGCTAGTGTGTGTGTGTCTGTCACACAAAAAGCAATACAACTGCTACAGCATTTGAGCAAAACATAACATATGCAGACTTTGCATAATTGCAGATGAGGCTAACATGTGCAACAGTAGCCTGATTCCAACACTTTGACATATAAATAGATAGAGGCATCACAATCATAATGTTACCACTTATTCACTGCGTATCATTATTTCTCAAACTTTGTCTCATACAGTCACAACATGTACAAGTCTTCTCGGCAGCAGTCAGTCAAGGAATGAATGCAGCATTTCCAATCATTTGTTGACTATATAAACGTATTTAATAATAATAACAACCATAACAATTCTGCTTCATTGAACTGACACTAATTTGGGTAGTTTGAAATAATACGACCTGTAAAATATGTTCCCTGGCCTAATCTGCAGACTCAGAAAATATGCTATTTCAATGAAAACTGATAGCATACTTTGTCGTACTAGTGAAACTAGTATGTATCCATAAATTTGACAGCAATGGTGCCACATATGATGATGATGATTAAGCAGTACAAAACGTTGAAGTACAAAACTACAAATCCTGTTCAGCCAATGTTAAGTCAAGTACTGGTAGTTGTGATAACTGAAGTCATGGTGGCGGTTGACGTGACACTGGGTGATACAGTCGTGACTGTAACATTGTGAGGCACAGAGCCTGACGACGATGAATGAAATGCATAAATATCAGTGGCAACACACTGCCAGATTATGACGGCCGCAACAATCAGAACGTACCAATATTTGTCACTCGTCTGCAAACCAACATACTATCATAATAGAATTAACTAAGAAATATAACAATGAACTTAAGACTGTTGTGATGCATGCAAAAACAAGTTCTGAATACGATGACTGCTGACAATCTCAACTTGAGTGAGCTGTATACAAGCCATTATCTACACTCAAAACAGATAAATCTAAGTGTTTGGGAGCTCTAAGCTGCTTCTTCTATGAATTGTCTAATTATGTCAGGGCGGGTGATGAGGATCATGTAAACTTTTTTTATAATTTATGCACATTTACAGCTCCTAGACCCCAAGCCGCCGAATTTAGCCACCAAGCTGAATATTTTCAGCATTAACCGAAAAGCCGCCGGAAAAAAATTCGGCTAGCCGAAAAAACGCCAGAAAAAAACAGATGTTGTAGCCGCTGTAATTTTCGAGTGTGAACAAGGCATTCCGATCATTTCGGTCTCATTTTTGCATGACAATATTAAGTTTGTCCTGTAATTGTGGTC
>Ga0056132_1000395_pt1 | contig 10830 bp, 8 predicted proteins | sample WorMetLIZISLAND2_3_FD_71119 | JGI IMG/M metagenome (GOLD analysis project Ga0056132, IMG submission 71119) | Marine gutless worms symbiont microbial communities from Max Planck institute for Marine Microbiology, Germany - Olavius clavatus LIZARD... ...
TCAATTTTTGACATTGGCGCTTTATAAATTTATTTACTTACTTACTTACTTAACAGCGTTTATATACACTTGGTTAGCTAAAAAAAACAAGGAATTATTTGTCAGCACTAAGTGTTGAGGTAGCTATGACGTAACTAGCGTATGGTTGCTACTCTGACAACTTTATATTGCTTAGAGCCCGGTGTTTATTTGAGACCTGGCGTTTATCAGAAGTTTAACGGTAAGGAGCGTTGCGCGGTTTCTGCGTAACGGATCAGATTCTAGTTACGACAAACTGACTTAGACGTAGCCCCGAGCATGACAAAGTGTGGCACAATACAACTAAAACCGAGATACGGCGCAAGTGACAGCATGCAGTGACAGGACATTGTTGACTTTAGACCGACTGACCTGCTTGGGCAGCGGAGGTTTCGGTATTTCGACATCTACTGGAGTGAAGTCAGTCATTCCAAAGTTCTTCCAGTAAAACGCCTTCGTAAAGTTGTCCACGTCATAGAGCAGAAATCGTCGACCATAGACAATGATCGTTTTGCCGATAGCGAAGTCGACTGGTGAGAAATACTCCTTTACTTCCTCATCAGTAATTTCCATGGCCGCCAGCGGGAAGTCGGCTTCAATGTCGTCACGGTTTTTCGGACAGCGGTGTCGACTCATGAACATGGGAAAGGGATCTTGTCCGTCGTTGTCAAAACGCACTTCAACCAGCTCCATCGTGTCGTCGCTCAAGTAATACTACACACAAGACATCAAGACACACACATTCACACAAACTCCGAACTCATGACATACTCTTTCTCCACACACCCATGACGTCGTGGGTTTGCTGTGTGTCATGGGTTTGCGAAGTTTCTGCGTACAAACGTCATGTGTTGAGTTCGCCGGTCCCATATGCTCACACACGCACACACACGAGAAGCGAGAAGTGTGGACTATAGTTCACCAAGAACTGCTCTAGTTGCAGTGGCTGCTGCTGGACAGCCGTGACAACCAGCATTGTGGAATGAGACACTCTCAAGCCCACCCAGTCCTAGAATACCATGACATCATGGCTCATCATCCCACTATTGTCCTCACAACAGTCTTGTTTACAGGAACTGTTGCATGGCTTAGATACTACTGAATGATGACGTCACAATTTTATGGCAAATGTCGGATGTGACGTATCATCGTCTGAGTAATGTAGTAGTGCACGCCGCAGCACAGAGAACAGAAGAGCGTTCTTCCAGCATGCTATTCTATCTCATACCAAAACAGTATACCCGAGAACGGTCACCCAACTGAGTACTAAGGCAGTACAACGTATAGAGTAACTTGGTTGATGTGCCAAATGACGGTTGCGTGATCCTAACTTCACTAAGCCAATATGATTATAATCATCCTGAAATTACTGGAGATATCATGTGAGGTTAGATCACTATTCAGTCCACTGTGGGGTTCACCCATTACCAAACAAATTTGTGACTTTTCCTTCACTACCGAATCAGCCGCATACTGTAATGATAATGATCAATAGGGCCTACGTGCACGGTGCAGTACGTGGGTTTATTTGCCGTAACGACTGTGTCCAGCGCTGAACAATAGCAGCGTAGTACATAAGTAAGGATGAATGTAGCGTAAACTAAGGTAACGTACGTGAAGAATGAACTTTTTGAATTGTCCAAACAAGCGATCTCGGTCGTCGAGCATGCAGTAGAAGCGAAGCACTCTGCGATCCATCTCGAGGAACTGACGTAGTTTATCAAAGTCCGACGGCGTCTTGGCCATCTTGATCGTAAGACGTTCGACTCGCTCGGCGGTGTACGGATCAGCAGGACAGTCTTCCACCGGGTTCATAATCACTCCCTCGCTCTCGTACCAATCCTGCACACACGCCGCATACACTCCACAGTCCACACTGCAGCAGCACACACACGTTCAACGTCAAGGCCTAACATAATCATTACTACTTTATCTCGATAGTAAGATGGTTGCATTACGTCTTTGTGCAGTAGCACATAGACGTAATGCAACCATCCGGCGACCACATCACTTTCTCAGGTCGGGACCCTCACATTCAAAATAACTTTTTCTCCGTAGTGGAGGGCCCCGTCACGACATGAAACAACCACTCCATCGTTACGCCACTGCTACCGCAGACTGAAACGTGTACACCTGCGAACAATGTTCAATCTAAAGCCCCGTCCACACTGTCGCCGAAAACGGCGACTGCCGCCGTTTTCTGCGACAGTCGCCGTTTTCGGTGACAAATTGTCGCTGAAATCGGCGACTATAGTCGCCAGTGTGGACAGGCTATAAGTTCTTCAGTTAACGTTTAGCCTACTCATATTCCTATAAGAGATGTTGATTTGTGTCTAATCTGCACAGCAACACACGCGCATCATCTGACCAGTAGCTGACCTCCTACAGCAGACTGAGCAGAGATCTAACAAACACTTTCAACCCTACAGCCAACCGTGTGTGTAACTCATTTAGCATGCATTTACCGGCAGCTGACTTTGTCGACGAGTCATAATTGTAACCATGGAAACATTCAAAGAATGAATTAGTTATAAATGTACATCTATTAGACAAGATACATACAAGTATGTCACTGCAATGTTTGATTAGGTAAACCGTAACTGTGGTCAAAAAGTACAGAAATGTTAGGAAATGAATGAAAAGTTAACCACATCAGACACTGAGAAGATACAAAGTAATAGAAGTTGACGAGACGTCGAAAGTTGGGCGAGAGATGTCACAGCAAGCTTACTAGACATGAAACTATCGTACGATATACGGATCAGTTGACAGACCCGAGTGAACTTGTCGCAGTCATAGAAATGGAACACTTTGCCGTACGCACAAACGTTCACTCCGATGTTGAGGTCTTTCCATGAATAGTGATTACCGACGTCGTCCTTTGGCAGCTTCTGTCGCCTCACCATAACACCTGCATCGTCGTCATCGTCATCATCTCAGGTCAGCAGCAGCAGCAGCAAGTAGCAGTTTTATGAAGCGTTTACATTAGACCGATAAATAAACGTCATTTGTTGACATCAGCATTCACACAGCATTAACAGTATTTCATAGACCAATGCAATTAACTACACTGCAGCCAGTGAACTGAAACAGAATCTACGTTGAGTGACAAGTCAACATAATTGACCTGGCAGGGTCGTTAGCATGGCGTTAAGTCAGCGTCACATGCAGTGCATCGTCATGAATTAAGTTGGAATTATACCCAACCCCAGCTCAGCAGTCAGCATAACAAGCTGTTCTCACTCGGTTAACTATCGATTATCAGCAAACATATAAATGTAGTATTTGGATCTGGATCAGGTACTGATCCGAGGTCGCTAAATATCTTCCTGTTGTTGTGCTTCTTCTTGTTGTTGGGACGACCCCTTCAAAAAGCCTACGTCATTTCAATTCAGATAGGGGTAAAATGTGGCAGGATTGTTTTTTGTCGGATGTGACGTCATAGCCTACTTTCAAGATTGCGGCTATGATGTCATTTTGCCAAAGCCTCTAGCTCACTGCGTGTGACGTCATTGGCTTGCTGTATGCGCTACAATACCTGATCCATAGCACATTCGTACTTGTTCTGTGACATTACTGATATTTTGTACATAGATAAGTTTGTTTAATCTGTTTTTTTAAAGAATTACTTGCGTATTTTTATTAGGCCCCTACCATTTATCGTTATCTAACAGCTGTAGAGTCCCAGCAATAACACACACGCTACTGGCATATTAACTGTGAGGTGACACGACCTTGTGGCATGCCGCTGTCCCTGACATGTCCCTCAACAATCTCAATGCTGTCATCCTCGAGGTAATAATAAAGTCTCACGTGACGCACTCGGTAATGCTCGATCTGTGACTCGTGTACGGTCTGCTTCAACCAGCCGTAAAATCTCAGAACCTGCAGCACATGTTCACACTATACGATCAGTTTTGCAGTTAAGGCATTTACTTATGTGTATGAATAGTCAGTACCCTAGTAAAAACTCAAATGTAACAGTACGTAATTGCAAACCATTCATGACTACTATTGGTGAAGATAGCCTATTGTGAATTCAACTTGGAACTACTGGAATACCCAGCGCTAACAAACTGTTCTTAGTTCACTATCGATTGTCAGCAAACATATAAATTGCATTTTTTGTGACATTACTGTTATTTTGTACATAGATCAGTTTGTTGAATCTGCTTAATTAATTAAGCAGATTAATTAATAAAGTATTTTATTATCATTTCATAAAGTGAACTAAGTATCTATTGACTTTGTCCACTAGCACTGTTCATATATCACGACGCCATATTGCAGCATTTCTTAGACGGCATTACCTTCTTATCAAAGGCAACACAAGACGGAACGTATTCCTCGGGCATTGCTTGCTTGGCACATCCATACGTTAGAGTCGGGTTATAATTGGCCAATTCCTGTATTTCATCATCGGACAGTCGATTGTACGGCACCGTCATTCCACCGACAGCCACGTCAGGACGCTTAGGTATTCTGAATCCATTGCGAAAACCAAGCGTCTGACTCACGTGGTAGTTCACTTTCTGCAACGTTTACAAACAACAATGTTCAGCTTATAAGCTTATTACGGCTGTGCTATATTCAAGTCGGTCAGACATTGTTTGCAGAATAATCCAATGAAACCAAAATCGAGAAGGTGACTTTCTGAACGAAGAACTTTGGACGAAGTCCGATAGGCCTAGGTGATCGACTGCATTCAGCCAGATACTAACAGAAGGATCACAGAAAGTGTTTCCAGGTAGAAACGGAAGTCCTTCCATCTTGATCGATAAAAATTTCAACAAGCTACTCGCGAAACTTTGCTGTATGATTATCTACAAATAAGCAGTATACAAGTGTACATGTGTTGCCTAGCGACGACATAATTTCGTCATCATAGAATAGTAATCGGCTCGAAATTACAGTAACAAGTAAGCAACCGAAAAATATCGGTACCCTATTCAAATTCACCCGGTAACCACGTTTTTCATAAATTCACAGTTCACACAGCTAGTTAAGCGGCCTCTACTATGAACAGTGAGTAAAAATAGTTTTATGTTCAGCTCGACTCATTGCATACAAAATGCCGTGTCTGGCTGCAACGAAATTATACAGATTATTGATGGAGCGCTGTTTCTTTGCGGTAAAAAGGCTGGTTGTCCAGCTGGCGACACGCCGACAAGGGCTTGCGACATAGGGGCAGTTTCTCAGTGGCGAGAGCTCTTCCACAGTTGAAAGCAAAGCGCTGTTTCAACACTCTGTCAACAATCACTGATGCTCTTTCTGCTTCATTAGGCCTAAGTGTAGAATCAATTTATTTATGTATTTATTTATTCGTTCAAACCTAGACATCAACAGCTAGCCTGCCTATACCAGGCTCTGTTTGGTACTGCAGGCTGACCCGACCCAAGAATTACAAATAGGCGTATGTGTTCAGTTTTGCTACGACTACATGTTAAAGGCGAGAAAGTAGTCTATGCGGCATTCGTGACTGAGGCCGCCTGCACTGCACTGTTGCTGCTTGTTCGGTGCTTGTGCTATTAGCATGTAATTCGTCCCAGCAGGACATGAGATAATATGCCAGCAGCTATTGCTGCGGTCACTGCGTGTATAATAGAGTAGTAGATCTGCTGTCTCTGAAAATACAGCTCGTGTCAAATGGTCTGCAGACAGAATTAGCCTGCCAACGAAAGGTATGGTACGCTGGCTACCACGTAAACACTGTTTATTGCATTCAAACTGAGGAAGTTTGAAATTCAACTTTAAAGTCATGTAAAATGTGAAAGCAGGTGCTAATATTTTTACGTGGCGTGACCTTTACACCAACTTTTGATGTCTTATCCAATCCATTAACAACATTTCCAAATGTTAGTTCCTGTGGACAGTAGACTAGAGCCTCGCGTCATATTGGCCTAATAGCCCACATTTTCTGCTCTGTCCGTCATATGTAAAAAAAAGTTAAATGCAAAAGCGATTATAATGTCCTCCAAAGTGACGAGTCACTGCGCGGCACTGTACAGATGACAGAAGAGTCAGAAAGACGGATAAGAAAGTGAGAAGAGATGTGATTTAAGACGAGAACAGAAGATGGAGAGAGGGGGCGACAGCGATCGACGTGCGATGGAAGACTGTTACACAGACGAGCGGCTGCGACGAAGCGCTCTGTCGCCGACAGTGGACAGACGAGTATGTCGACGTCGTCGAACGTCCAGAGACGTTGATGAGTCGTCGTTTGGATTCAGTGTCTGCTGGTCGACGTACACGTAGTTCGTCACGCAGAACGTACATTGGCGCCACACCATGTTGGCATTTGTACGCCAAAACGACATCGAGAGGTGTCACCGGCGAGAACACGCAGTTTGACGACTTAAGTCCTGTCCACACTGTCACTGAAAACGGCGACTGTCGCCGAAATCGGTGACTAGTAGCCAGTGTGGACAGGCAGGCTTTTAGCATTATAGTCGGCTTTTTTTATTAACAACTGTCACTTTGGTATATCTTTGTGATTATGACAACGGACGACGATTATTATTATTATTATTATTATTATTATTATTATTATTATTATATTACAAGAAGGTTAATACTTGATGTGTGATCTGTAGGCCCATGACAGTGGCTGCAGCCGTTTCAGCAGTAGATAATAGATATTTGGTGTGTAATTGTCATACCGGCACACAAGATGTTCAACCAGCTACAGCAGAAACTACAAGAATATGACAAACGATTGACGGATATCAACAACTTGTTTCTCAGCCGAAAAATCTCCGCTGAAGAACGCAATACACGCAGGTATAGCACTATAGCCTATATACGTACGTAATACACATTTATAGGCTGTGCTTGCAGTGTAATGGGACACATAATAAACACACTTCTCTTACTTTCAAGCAAGAAGCGCAGCTGTCGCTCAGAATGCCGATCGTACGGCGTTGTCTAGAATAGCCGTGCAGTATGCTAACGATTTTATAACGTATATCCTAGATGTGGAAATTTTGGCGTTGAATAGATGTTTTAATTTATTCTCCAGATAGCACCAACGTCTACGGCTTAAGAACAACGGAGTTTGAGGGCTCAGGGTCGATGAGGTTGAAAGTTGTGAAATTGTGTTTATTGGGAATTTGGGAGCACTTCGTATTCGGTTGTTGAAGCACTTTTGCTGTATAGGATGTATCGTGTATAGTCACAAAGCACAGCGTCAAAGACACATTAACCCCATTGACCCTGCGCCCTCCTGTGTAATGTAATTTCAGTTAGACAGACAACTGGACAGACAGACATACAGACATCATCATGCCAATAGTCGCTCACAATGCGTGCAATGCGATCGGCTAAAACCGTCACTTATCTCACATGAAATAAAGACGCAAAGGTCACACTTTAGAAACTGCAGTACCTACTGCGATATCGACGAGAAGACGTGCTGCCACCTTGCGAATGCCGTTGTAAAGTTTGTTGAAAATGTGCAGCGAATGTTCAAGTTGATGACCAGTCATATCATGAGTTCAAATGGTCGACATCTGGGGTTAATTTATCCAAAACGATACGACCCCGGAATAAACTGACTAAAAAAAGGCATCACCGTGCTATGATCTCTTCCGGATAGAATGAATCTGATCGGCCAAACACGTGTCCACTGTGCGGTAGCGTCCGTATACATGGGGGTACTAAAATGACCAGTTTTGCAGTTTTTCTTCGGAGAAAGAGATTCTGCAAAGGATAATTATAGGTTCAGATCGGCGACCTGAAACTAAGCAAGGAATTGAAGGAAAAATTGTTAGGTTCTGATCGGGAAGGGTTAGGGATAGGGTTAGGGTTAGGGATAAGGATCGCCGATGTGAACCTATAACACAGTGCTTTTGCAAAAAGTTTCATCTTGTCCCCTCGTCCTGTGTAATGTAATTTCAGTTGTACAATGATAAGGCGTTGCGGCGTGTTACAGGGACAGAAGGTCTGGTGTGATGACTGACGTGAACTCATCAATGATGACTGTAAGTAAAGATCGCAGAATGAGTTTACCTCCAATGATGCGTCAGCCGACCACCCACAGTCACATAACACCCACAGCCAGCAGTCATCAGCAGCGTCGTGGCAGTGTGGCCGTTCATGGGTCTATACCACAGCCTATCGTCATAGTTGAGTTACATCCTCCCAGCGACGATGAAGATGACGACGACGACGATGATACTGCTACTGCTGCTGTTGATGCTGAGCTGCTGTCAGAAATGTACGGTTGTCGCAATCAAATTTTTCACATGTTGAATGCAGTCTCGCAACTCGAGGTTAGAATTAGCTTTCTGCTGCCAGATTTTGGTCTTTTGTCAGAATCCACGGACCGTCAATGTTCTTCTGTCTAATCTAATTCGACACGGCAGTATACGCGGAATTAGCAAGCAAAGTAGCAAACCCTACAGGCTAGCGCATTTATTGTAAGTTATAACAATAATAGGCATATAAGTTATATCATACAATTGACTTAGGCTATTACTACACGCTGGCCTTGACTTTTGTTTGCCTTAATTAAGGCTTACGGTGTACAACAAATCGTGTAATTAGGCCTATCTATGGTTGTTTTCTAGATATTCGGGAAAATGCCGAATTGCCAGTTTAATTTGGACCGCATGCTGTAGCAGTTTAAAGCAGAAGTTTAGTAATAATTGGGCGTTTATTATTTTAGTGGAGATTGTTGCTTATTTGAGGTTTTCTTAATTCGTCAGCTCCATCCATCGTGATGCAGCCTCCTGCAAGCTCGTCTCTTTTTCAACATGACATTTCATTTTCTTTCTGATAATTCTCACCAAGCGTGATTCCTTTGCTTTTTCATTCCAGCCATCTAGAAACTTGGCCCCCTTTTGTTCCACAAATCTTTTCCACATAGCTTGTTAGTAGTACACACCGCACCTACTTTGCAGACTTTTGATTTTGCACTGATCGTTTTTATATTGATTTCTTTTTTTAGTTAATTTGTTTGTGCTGACCACGCTCTGCAATGTGCGGCTGTACATGAAGCAGGCTAAGCTATCCGGCAGTTTCTAGCGTCGTATGTTATGCATTATCATATCGTATTTAATCAGCTCAATCAACGTAGTTAATCGACACTGGGCCCGGTTAATACTTGGATATGTGACCGTCAGCGGGCGGGTAAACCATTTCGGTATGTAACAGGTCACCTAGGTCAACTCAGCCTTTTATCCCCCGGGGTAGGTAAGTCGAGTACTGGCCTGTCTGGCTGGGGTTAAGGCGGGGTGTGTTCACTTATCTCGGGTGGCAGGTAACACTGTGTGATCCGATATGGCAAGTGACAGTCCGTAGCTGTGAAATGGAATTCCATTAACAGCTATACACTGCCTTTACCTTTACATTTACCTCCATGTTGTTGCGGACCGTGCGGTTACAGCGTCACTCTGTGTAGTTCACCTGCAGCGTGTGTTGCGTGTGAGTAGTCAAGGCTGGCCAGTGAAAGAGCTCTGTTTAAACAGTCACTACAGGAAGCCAGTGAATACAGGGAACACTTGGAGCAGCAGCTGATTGACCTGATTGAACTACATGATGCCGAGATGAACAATATTAGACAGGTCAGCTGCTCTCCTCACCTTTCTTTCTCACTGCAGCCTCTATCTCAATGTACAATGATTCTGTATAAGATTAATATTAATAGTCATAGGTAGCCATATACACTGCAGGTTGTCTACGTGTTATTATATAAGTTCTTACTGAATCTTATCTTATATGCTATGGACATTAACACAAACCTTATAGAAAGTTTTAATAAATTTAAGTTAACAGATTTAATGTCATTTTTATACCTACGATCATTCATCAAGTTGCGTAACTTCAAATTTCCGGTCACCCCGCAAGAAAATCAGTAGAGCCCCTTTTCACTTTCCTTCCCGGCTTCCTATTTCAAATCCACTAATACGCCATTTTCCTAGCCTGCTTCCCTGCCTCTTGGGTTTGGGGTCGATATGAGTCGCCAATCACGCGATATTCGTTCGGGGTTGAGGTCGAAGATTTTGCCGGTAATTTGCGTCGTGTATGAGCCTACAAACTACATGGTGTAACAAAAAAGGCGCAAATGATCATTCAGCGCTTCATTAAGCAGTCATTGTTAATGTCAACAATACCGTGACAACATCAAGAGAGACAGAAACCATAGAACAGTAGTCGTCACGTGACTCCAGACCACGACGCTATATACATTACTTTATATATTTAATTTGTTCTCTGGAAAACATCACTGCCATAATTTGGAGTCCACTTTGCCCGCTGTCCACACCGCGGGTCTGCGTGACCAGTAATCAATGCATTCATCACAATGATCGGTATCGGACGCGATATTTTGATGGCGTGTGGGATGTGCTTGATGACCTGCAGACATTGTCAGCACTGCAAGAGAAGATGCAATATCGACTTCGCGAGAGAACGCGAGACATGCACGATGTCCTCGTGTCTTGTCAAACTAAGGTCAGTAATAGCCTATCGCTATAGCATTAACTACGTCATTGGTTTCTTGTTCACTTAGATGACTTGCACAAAACACCCACGCATTCTTTTTGTATGATAACTTTGGCAAATGTGGACAATCTTAGCGGAGCGGCTATTGGCATCGTAATGTCGTCTGTCAGTCCGTCTGTCCGTCTGTAACGCTGCGCATTGTGGCGCTCAGGGTTGGTGTAGATAGAAGGCTAAAGCTGTACGTCGTGTTCCTATAGCTGGCAACTTCCTACTAATACAAAATGTAATACAGCCAAACAGCTCTGGTCAAATCTAAATCAGAGCTTTTCACTCTCTAAATCTACAAATCCCATAAAGATTCCAAAACTA
>Ga0056132_1000397_pt1 | contig 10813 bp, 12 predicted proteins | sample WorMetLIZISLAND2_3_FD_71119 | JGI IMG/M metagenome (GOLD analysis project Ga0056132, IMG submission 71119) | Marine gutless worms symbiont microbial communities from Max Planck institute for Marine Microbiology, Germany - Olavius clavatus LIZARD... ...
CCGGATGTAGTATTCTTCAGGCAACTTCCCTGGGCGGAAGTTGTAGTCGGTCGGGTCTCCAAGGCGGAAGTGGAATCCAAAGTATTTCCGGTTCTGTTGTATTACCCAGAACTCAGTCTTACACACGTGCACAGTCTGGTAAATGCGGTTGTTTACATTAGCAGCAGTGTATGTTTTACTAGGTAGGGCGGTTACAGAATACAGGTGAGGTGGAAGTCATAACATTTCTTTTATGCGCCATAAATTTCTTGTTCTAACAGTGAAAAAATGGTTAAAATCGGTGTACATTTACGGAAGTTATCGCAAAATTAAAACAAAGGTATCACTTTTTGGACCACTCTGTAGGTATTGGCGTGACAATATAAGTACATTTGTAAAAACAATATTTATATCTGTATGAATTAAAGAGAACAGGAGGGCTAAGGGCTTTTTTCCGCAGAAGTATGAAAAAAGAAACAATACATTTAATAAAATATGTATCATCGAAATGCAGTGACTGTTTAATTTATGCAGACCTTTTATTTTACAATATACGTCAATATCTGATGGATAAGTTTGATTTCGTAGTGTGACTGGTGATTTTAGACTAATTTCATTAACAGAGATCAAGAACGTTTAACGTCAGTGATGAGCATCAAATGCTGTTCCACTGTGTGGCGTTTTCGTGATTTTGGTGCGGTTTTCAAATGTTCGGACTTACTTACTTACTGGTGTCGGTATGTTCTGTACTGCAGTACTTTGAGTGTGAAACATCGTGCTGCAGACGATGGTACGACGCATCGACCAGGTGTCGGAGAAGACTCCACAACTGCTGAAGCCGCTGATGTGTCCGATCAATGACCGTCTTGGTCAGGCTCTGCAGCCCGGGATGGATACGGTCGGCTGGTTGTCGAGTAACGCCGGTGATTTTCTCGTTGCTGCGGGTGACGCCGTGACAGACTGGGAGTTGCTTGTCTACCGCGCCACAGAGCTCGTCGAGCAGCGAATATTGGCGAAGTTCCACGACATCGAGATGACGGTCGTCTGCCCGATGTTTGCCACAGACCAACCTTTCACCGTTGATCAGTTTCTCGACTGTGTTCGGGTAAATTTAACAGAATAACACTTGTTACGCGCAGGCACCGCACATAGCCACGGGGATCTGGGGACAGCTGCCTCCAAGTTGTGTTTTGCCTCCAAAAATCTAATAAACACCATTTTAGCTGGCTACTTCTGGTTACGAGTTTGAGAATAATTATTGAGAAAGTCGTCAACATGATGTTCTGGACAGTTTCGGCGAATATCAACACATAAATATTGTTATTCGCTGTTTAAATGTTGTCTTTATTAGCAAATCCAAATCATAGCCTGCTCAACTAGTGTGTTTTTTAGCGATTTTGTTATCCTAAATCATACCTCACTAACGGGATTTCATTTAGGCTATCTGACGTTGTATATTAATTAATTTCAGACGCTTCTGTGCGGGTTGTTTTAGAAAAATATCGAATATGCTAAGTCTGTAAGACGACCTTCTTACATATGTTATTGGTTAAAATGAGAGACTTTGAACAATGGCTCATTGAACTGTGTTATTTCTGTGAACAGGGCTGCTGCCTTCGTGCTGGTGAATCACTGCAGACAAAGAGCTGCAATATTGAAGAATCTGTCAATGAACTAATGTCGATTATGCTAGTTGACCCAGAAGGAACAGAAGGTAAATAAAATATTATTTGTTATTATAATGTGTCGTATAACCGCGTTATGTTAACCCATTTGAAAAAGCATGACGTCTTGATCTTGGTATTGAAAAAGTTGTTGCTCTTCGTCTTGAAATTAAAGTCTCAGTCTTGACTTGGTCTCGATATATAAGTCTTGTTAACGTCGTTGCATACAGTTTTAAATATGACTTGTGAGCAGAGTTGAGTAGCGAGACGCCGGAGACGTCGGCTGAGTTGGAGGCTCATAGAAGAAAAGAACTGCGGAAGGCGATGGATCAGAGGAAAGCGGCAAAGGATCTCGTCGTTTACTTCGATGACTGCAACTTCGAAGCCCTGATCACGGCCGCTCGAAACTCCCTCGAAGTCCTCAAGAAAAGCATTTCGACGAATACGATCATCTGTTCTGGTAAATTTTCTTTATGACAAGTGAAGTGAAAAATATAATAAAATGCCTTCTGTCTGCGCATTTGCTTTTACTCGCTGTGTCGACTGTCACGATGATATCTGACATTACAGATCAACTTTATGGTCATCATTCAGTAGTAATTCTCGAAAAAGGAGGAATTACAAACACGTTCACAAGTGAAAATCCAATTGTTTGCGGACTCTTTGTGCTATAGATCTTTCGTATTAGAAATAACTGTTGTTTAATGTAACTCGCTGATAGGCCTCTCGCTCCATAATTCATATCTTGCTTTCCTCGTGTCCGCAGTTTGCTCGACTCGGGTACACTGTGACCAGTAAAATTGACGACTTTGTCTTCTACAATAACTTAGCCAAATTATAACGACTTCTGATACATTTTGGCTTGCAAAAACACTTAACACTTAAATGTGTATAACGTTCCGGTTCTGTTCACCTCATTTTCTTTAGTATACTTATGGATATTTCTGTGCGTTGCAACCATGACGTTCAGTTGAGACAATGCTATTCTGACTTTAACTGTCCACCTATTGAAAGGCTATTAAGCAACAAAGTTAATACGGGAATTTTCAGACTAGAATAGTTTCAACAGCCGGAGATTTTTTAATGTTAGAATCGCATCATCTCTATTGAACGGAACACTTTCAACACATCGCAACCTCTATAATGACGTTATTTTATAGTAGTTCTCTCAATGTAATTACACAGCAAAGTATTCCAAAAATGCGGTGATTTGTGAAATTGTACGTGCCCTTAATAGCTGAATGGCTACTCATGTGGTGTGCTAAAATGTATCAAAATAATAATACAAAATTTATTATAATTTGGCTACGTTGTAGGCGAAGACAAAGTGGACCTTTTTCTGGGACGCACAACACAGTGCAATCACAGTACAATACAATGTTCAGTGTACAATATCCTGGCATAAAATGCACAAGTAACAATGTGAGATGACTTATATCGACTGTGCATTCGGACTACATTGACTAGAGGAATTAAGAACTACTGGGTACAAAATAGCTTAGTTTCTAAGAATGTGTGATCGAGTTTAGTGATGTTCAGTGGTAGAATTCGCACAAAATGAGTAACTCGCGGAATTACTGGTTGACGTTGGTAGTTACTACAGCAATGCTGTTGATACAGATCGTGAGGCCGACGTTCATCCGGTGTTTCGCTGCAGCATGTCACTAAGTATTCCGACGATGTCACTAGTGCCGACACTGGACGAGATTCAGAGCGCCGTCGACCAAGCCGCACAACTCATCCTCGGATCTCTCAAGTCTGTCGAGAAGTGGTCGATCACGTTCAGTAACCTTAGCGAGGCCGACCGATGTCCAACGACGTCTGGAACTAGTAGGCCAATTACAAGTTCTGCTGTGACACTCTAAGAAATAACTTCCTGTAGCGGGGATTAGCAACCTGCGTAGAGGACTACAACTCATTAGAAATATTGGGCGGTACCGGTAGTATTCATTCTGTCCGCAGTCTGCTGGAGGACATACCCCGAAAGTGCTTTTGCTTGTGAGGTTTGTTTGTCCCTTTGTAATTTATTGACCCAGATTTTAACCAGTTTTCAGATCTGCTCGACATCAACTTCGTGTCGGCCTATCTATACAGAACAAAAGGCAACTTTCGCAAAAATAGATTAGAGATGTGCCAATCTTTTATATTTTAATTGCAATACTGGGCATGAAACTACTCATCTTCTCGCCGACAATTCTTGCTCTTGTTTTGATGTTAAGCTCGCTCAAACGATGGTGATCATACGGAGAAATCAGCACCTACACACGCCTACTATTACAAAGCGTGCGATGACAGAGATATCCAGAAGCTGCTTAGCCTCTTATCGACTTCTATCAGCTCCCATAAAAAGGTCTGCGCTATACTTTATCAGTTCCTGCGTTAGCATCTATTTCTCTGTGTATTGTGTCGTCGAGCAAACGGTTTCTTAACCCATTACTATCACAGTGAACACTGAACAGTTGTAGGCTTGTAATTGATGCAATCTGATGGGTCTCGAAGACGTGCCCGTGGCGGTCTCAGTAATAGAGTTAGCCACTATTTTGTTACGTGTAAAATGCTTTGCTGTAAAAATGGAGATGTACTGTGGAAAGTGACAATCCCTTCGATGACGTTTTGCCGGCCAGTGACGCGATTCATTTTCCCTGTAAACTATGTTGTTCAGAACATGCTGGACGTAGTCGATCAGTTCGGACAGTTCAGTGTTGTGTGGAGTCAAGACACAGAGGTGGAGCTGAAGGCGTTTCTTGATACCGATCCACGACTGGCCGATTTTGAGGATAAATTTCGCTTCTATTCGGAATTCGAAGAACGATTTCTATCAGAACCTGACTGCATCATTATCGGTCCAATTGCTATTCAAACAGGTAGAATGTACACCGATATAGTTTCGTGTTTACTTCTATCCTGCTTTGACTCTTTTAGTTCTGACGCATGTTTGCCACTTAATGTTCATTTACAAAATATTGAAAATATTGCTAAATAACGTACTGGAAATATAGTGCAAAGGTTACTAAAAGTAGCAGTTATCAAGTGTCATTATAAGTAAAAGCCAAGAAAATGTGCAGAATTTACTGAACTCTTGGATATAAAGTGGATAACATGAGACTTTTCTTTCACTTTTTATGTCATCTTTCGGGAAGATTTTTTACACGCCTACGACAGCATGACGTATTGCATTGCAAAAACTACACATCTGGACTTTGGACTTCTGTTTAATTTATGTATATGATTATGATGTAGACCAGCTGAAGCAGGCGCTGCGTGCCGACGCGCAGGCGTGGCGCACGTGCTACGCGCGACATTGCAACGCCAAGTATCGCGATCTGATGAACGAGGCGTATCGCTTCATCAGTGACTTTAGCAAACGACTTGACAGACCCATCAACGACCTCGACGACGTCCGCCTGGTCACCGACACGCTGTGTGAACTTCGACTGAAGGAAATCGACATCGACATGACCATTGCACCGATCGAAGTATGCTTGCTTTGTCACACTATCATAGTCACTGTTATCAGCTACTTTTTTTAAATAAAATAAAGCTTTCATGTCGTTAAATGTTTCATTTTGAGTCTTTGCAACTGTTGCTTGGCCTCGCGGACTTGCAATCAGGATGTCGCGCCTTCGATTGCGGTCTGCATCGTCATCCGCTCTTGCGGTTTGAGCAGCACGTCGTTCATCACTTGGAGTCTGGAGACACAGTCTTTGCGGATGCTGGACGACGTGCATGGAACAGATTACCTGAGTTCGTCACCGACTGCTCGTCACCTCTCACTTTCAAGAAATACCCCAAGATTTACTAATTTGGCCTATCCTTTTATGAGCATGAGTCAGACTTCTGACTGTGTAAAGCACCTTTGTATTAGCTTTGGCCAACTACGACGCTCTATTTTCGTCATATTACATTACATTGCGGGTATAATGAAATCACTTTGATTGGAATTATAGTGCCACTAACCTCTCGTGTGCCTCGTTGGGCGAACTTTCAGCAACTGCATTAGTATCACGAGCGCATTGCTATGTGTATTTCCTGTAGTCCAGCGCTGTCATGAGCCAGTGCTGAAAGCGTCAGTTTTGTCGTGTTGTGTTACAGGAATCATACAATCTTCTGCACAGTCTGGCGATCGCCGTGCCCTGTGACGAGGCGGAGCGTGTCGACACGCTGAGTTACAGCTGGCGCAACTTACAGCTACAAGCACGTGACGTCGCCGATAGGCTGACTGAGCTCGAGCCGCACTTCAGACGTCAGCTGACTGATGACGTCACTGCTTTCATCGGCGACTGCAACGACTTCTGCAGAGATTATCAAATGGTCAGTCATTGCGATTGGTCACGTGACGTATCATAAAGCACAGTAGTTATAAGCGCAAACTCCATTACTTCGATTTGTCAAGTCGTATATACATTCTATATTATCTATTCAATATTTCTTTGGCCAATAAAAATTGTTGTTGTGCATTTGTTATACACAAGCGCGTCAGACCGACGACTCGGCATCGGACTTGTGAACACAAGCGCGTCGACGCTTATCGTTTATATGCCGTTACATGTATTCTGTTGAATGAGCTCGCGTACTGCGTAGCTTCTGCTACGGTATTTAAGGATTAAACCTTATCTTATTACATCCTGACTGCTGCTGATGCTGTGGCTGCTGCAGGCAGGTCCGACGATCCCAGGTCTGTCAGTGGCCGAGGTCTCGGAGCGGATCGAAGGATTCCAGGCGAGACTGGAGATGCTGATGATTGAATATGAGCGACTGGCAGGCAGCGAGCGTCTGTTTGGACTGACGGTGACTGAGTACCCGGAGCTGCGACAGATACAGCACGAACTGAAACTGCTTCAGCGGCTGTACGACCTCTACAGTGACGTCATGAGCACGATTCACGGCTACTTTGATATTCGCTGGCATGACGTCAACATTGACAGCATTAGCGACGAACTGCGAGAATTTCAAACCAGGTGTCACGTTGTGTATATTCATTAGACAAAGACAATTGCTTGACGACGTGCAGAATGACAGAAAAATCGACAAGTACAAACGAAAAAAAACCCAGCAAAATATGATTAAAGTTTGTGAAATGCTGTAGCGCTAATAAAAAAACCAATAACTTGTAATAATCTATTGGTAATGAAATCGCGCGACCTTAAATGATGCAGAAAGAGTATAAGATAATAACAGTGTGAAAGCCTGCGCGAAGTATTCATGACAGCATATCAAATGTTGTGTCTTTGATATTACTTACATGCATAGGCCTATTACTGTTCTGTTTTATCATTGTGAATGTTTTGGTTAATTAGACTGGTGTTTTTCTTGATGGTCTGTCAGGTGTCACAAGCTGCCGAGAGCGTTGAAAGACTGGTGGGAGTATAAAAGTCTCTGTCAGAAGATAGACGACTTCAACGCACTGGTGCCGCTGCTCGAGCAGATGACCAATGAAGCGATGTTACCACGACACTGGGAAGAAATTCAGTCGCTGACCGGGCAGTCATTCGACGCCGCAACGCAGCAGTTTACGCTCGGCGATGTACTGCAGCCGTCTCTTCTCAGCGATCAGGGAAAAGTTGAGGTCATTGAACTAATTTGTACCAAACTGTGTGTGATGACCGAGTACGAAGAATAGGAACCGCATAAAATGTCATGAACTCATTAGTGAACGTAACAAATAGCACACGTCGGTCAATCCAACTGTTTTAAGCCCTGTCCACACTGTCGCTGAAAAGTGCGACAATTTGTCGCAGAAAAGTGCGACTGTCGCCGAATTCGGCGACTGTCGCCGTTGTCTCGCCGTTTTCTGCGACAGTCGCACTTTTCTGCGACAGTGTGGATAGGGCTTTACGCTGCAACACGTGCGTAAAACATTAAAACTTGAACTACCTTATTCACATACCACTCGCTATGTTACCGCTAGGCAGAAGTAAAATAGGTTTAATAGGTTTAGCTAGGTTGATAATTATGTATTCTTCCCATGACAAAGTCTATGGCCTGCTGATGCCACGAGCCTCTGTCTGAAAGGCGGTCTTCTCAATTTCCTGATATTTCGCAGTCTTGTCTGTCGCCCGCTTGGCTGCCGCGCCGCGCCCTGCTCAGTTGCTGTAAGCTCAAATGAGACTCGGCAAGTGTTCGGAACTGTGACGTCCAACTCCATCGATTTTCCTTTGGCTCAGGCTATTATTAAAAGTGACGTTCTCCACGATCGATATTTGACTCTGAATAATTTCTTTCTCACCGAACTACTTTGAAGTTACATTGAGAATATATTCTACTGCGGCCGTGCAGGATGTGTGCCAGTCAGCTGTAAAGGAACTTGAGCTCGAGAGGAAGTTAAATCAAGTGATTGGCGAATGGGATGGTCAGTTGTTTACGCTAGAAGAGTTCAAAGATCGCGGCGAACTGCTGTTGAACGTCGACTCGACGATGAAAATCACGTCACAGTTGGAAGACTCGCTCATGATTCTGATGTCACTCAGCAGCAGCCGGTAGGAACAACGTCCGTAATATAGTAGACAAGCTCGTGCTGCAGCCGTACCAAATAGACTGGATATTGAGGCTATTTGGTCGCACTGTCAGTCACCAGTTGGTTGAATTGGGGCATTCTTGTTCATCGCCAAATTGACGGGGTCTGGCTTTTTGATTCCGGAATATTTTTCAATTGTAATAGGCTATGCGATTTGGTGCACTCTACGGTGCATTTTGGCAACGAACTGTATACACCAATTCGCCAATTGGAGCTGCCAAAATGGCAGTCATTGCACTACTTGGTTTGCTCCATGGACCTTGGGTGGGGCGACAGCGTACCAGTAATGTATACCGGGGTGCATAAAAGAGGGCAGTTTTTACTGCCAACTCTCGGCCGATTTGAATAATTTTGCATCGTTTTTCCACAGAAATTATCTACATACTACGTTCAGCTTAATTTGCACACCACCTCTACTAGATAAGCCAATGTGGAAAACATTCAGTCAATACTTTGTAAATTGTAAACATAATGTATTCAAAATCAAGCGATAAAATCGAAAATCAGTAAACAGCGATATGGAAGGAAACTGTTGTAGGGCTACTCGAAAATTAAATCGCGCATGAAAAATGAGATGCTACGCTAACGACGATTTTTTTTACAGATACGGCGCTCCTTTTAAGAACAGAATCGACGAGTGGATGCAGAAGCTGTCCAACTCGCTGGAGATCACCAACAACTGGCTGGTCGTTCAGAACTTGTGGATCTACCTGGAGGCGGCGTTCACGAGCAGTGAAGTAGTGAATCAGTTGCCAGTGGAAGTGAGGAGGTTTCAGAACGTCGACAAGTCGTGGCAGAGAGTGATGCAGCATGTCCACAACACGCCCGACATCGTTCAGTGCTGCCTGGAATACGACTTTCTCCCGCAGATGTTGCCGCATTTACTCGAACAGCTCGAAGTCTGCCTAAAATCGCTCTCCGGGTACTGACCACTTTTTAGCCGTTCGTATTGCATGAAGTAGGATCAGATATTGGCATCGTACTGTCATCTGTCTGTCGGTATGTCCGTCCGTCTGTCTGTCCGACTGTGACGCTGTGCATTGTAGCTAAGCGATACACTCTACAGCAAAAGTGTCTGAACAAGTGAATAGGAAGTGTCCCTTAGGAACACGATTTTACAACTTTCAACCCCCACCTCTTAACCATAAACGCGGGTGCCATCTGGCGAATACATTAAAACATACTATGAACAAGCGAACCGCCAACATTTACATTTTACACGTCTGGAATAGCCATCGTCAGCATGGCGCACGGCTATTCCATACAAGAGGATTTCTCAGCAATAGTTGGGCTTCTATTCTGACATTGTTTCAGACACTGAATTAGCAACAAATAATTAATTATATCCATTGCACTCTCTTCGCTGTCGTAGTCACCACGGTGATCTTAGTGACTGATTGTTGTCTCATGTCGTTATCGTCAGATACTTGGAGAAGAAGCGTCTGCTATTTCCGAGATTCTTCTTCATCTCAGACCGCGCTCTGCTGACAGTGCTTGGCCAGGCGGCTGACTCGCGGCTACTCCACGCGCACCTGTCTAGCGTATTTGACGGCGTCAGTGCCCTTCAGTTTGACAACGAACACCGTCATCTCATCGTGTCGGCAAGCTCGTCTCAAGGAGAAACACTACAGGTAGGATCATCTTACCTCCCTAATGTCAGTAGAGTACCGCTGAGGGCAGGAGGTTGAGTTGGCTTAGCACATAGTGTGTTAGACAAGAACGTAGCTATCGCTAAGAAGGCCGATCGTACTGCATACGAAATACGGTATAGCTGCTGGACCGAACCGCCGACTTGACGCTGTGGCTGCAGTGCTGCACCTGTACGGTAACTCTAAGATAACCTAACTTTGTTTACATCGCATGCGCCGACGTCGTCCACTTGCCGAATTGTCGTCGGTTAGTGTTTTCGGAGTGTTCTGTGGTAGACGATACATGCTACAGTGAAAATGTCTGAAGAAGTAAATAGGAACACGACGGTACAACTTTTAACCCTCTACACCGACGCTGAGCGCCACAATGCACAACGTTAAAGACGGAGAGACAACAGAATGACGCTTATAGCCGATCATACTGTGCAACAGTACGATCGGCTAAAATTGATCAACGTTGCTTGCATGTTAAGAATTTGATCCTTTAATCTGTCCTGTCATCAGATACTTCGGGACAGAGCTGTTTAAGAGGTATTCCCTCAGAAATGACTGCTTATCTTTCGTTTAGCTGCTGTTCTGTTATAAATGTATTCGTATTATAAATGTGCTTAGTTGATGAAGCCGGTGAAGACTGAGAAGAACGTGGAATCGTGGCTGTCGTCACTGCTCAAGATGCTTCAGTACTCGGTTCAGAGCAGCGTCGCTACAGCAGCTGAGGAAATCGCTGACGAACAACTGAGAATTCTTGATTTCATACATACTAATCTCACTCAGGTAATGCTTGTCAAATGATCCGGTACAGTTAGTTTCATATTTTAGTGCATGGTTACAACACCAGTAAACATTACAAGAAAGCCATGCTGTCGCAGAGAAAACCGCGCGATGCTGCTGTAAGTTTCGATACGTGTTGTATAGGCAACATTATGATTATAATTCTCAGAATTAAGCTGAAAATCGTCATAATTAACGGAGATTTTGTAACAGTTTTGTGTGCTGAAGTTACGGAC
>Ga0056132_1000399_pt1 | contig 10800 bp, 10 predicted proteins | sample WorMetLIZISLAND2_3_FD_71119 | JGI IMG/M metagenome (GOLD analysis project Ga0056132, IMG submission 71119) | Marine gutless worms symbiont microbial communities from Max Planck institute for Marine Microbiology, Germany - Olavius clavatus LIZARD... ...
CCTAAACATTGGCACACTCGGGTTGTTTTTGCACTATTTGTAGAATTTGGCCGCACAATTTTTGAAAAAGTTGACAAGCGCTCTAAAAGGATCGGAATGGGTGATTTTTCAAAGCTCTCGGATCATAGGTCAGCCGGGTGGTGTGACCGTTTTCGTCGGTCACGGAAACGGCCAGGCCCCGGCTGTTGTATGCAATCTCCCGTGCAGCACCGTCTTCCCGGACAATCCGTATCCGGTTGCCGTTGGCGTCGTAGGAAAATTCCCGGGTCTCTCCCAGGGCGTCGGTGCGGGAGGTGATGTTGTTCATGGCGTCGTAGGTGAATGATGTTGTTTCACCGTATTTCATTGGTCACCGACGTGCGGTTGTGTGATGTATAGACCATACAACAGAACATTGCAAGCAAAATTTTTGCATGGATGTAACGGCCCTGAATAACAGGCTTATCGGACATATCCGCCAAGTCATATAACGGACAACGGGTTCATGAGACAGACCCTCACCATCGCCAAAACCAACTTTCGCCATAGCCCATTCCGTTACGTTTCATAGTGCACCCTTTTGGTGATCTGTTTTTCACAGGGAATCTGTGTTTATCTATACTAACCCTCATGGCTGTAAACAGCCACAACGAACGATGAAAGTCTTTCTTTTTGTACATATTTGGTAAGACTTTTCATATAAACGTCTATATGTAGGCCGGCATCCTCATGCCGACAAGCGGGGTGTGCAACCTGCACGCGCCGACGCCTTGCTTGGCGGCAAAGGATTGCCGCCCTACCACCCTCATCGGCGGCAAAGGGTTGCCGCCCTGCTTTTACCAGATGAACGAAGGCTCGAATTACCATAAGGCCTTCTTCATTCTTCCACATAAAAACGATGAATCGCCGCTTTTTACGCCAATAGAAAAGTTGCCATGCAAAATCCGGCTTTATGGCAACATAATTAGGGAGGATGGTGAAGTATATATGAAAAAAGGATTGACGCCGAGTGACGTCAATCCTTTTTTACGCCAATTGCCCGCAGCAGGGAGTGCGGTAAAGATTACAGCAGGAAGGGCACCATCAGCAGGGCCACTACGTTGAGGATTTTAATCATCGGGTTCACTGCCGGGCCGGCCGTATCCTTGTAGGGGTCGCCTACGGTGTCGCCGGTAACGGCGGCTTTATGCGCATCACTGCCCTTGCCGCCCAGGTGACCATCCTCGATATATTTTTTGGCGTTATCCCACGCGGCGCCGCCCGTGGTCATGGAGAGCGCGACAAATACACCGGTCACGATGGAACCGATGAGCAGGCCGCCCAGGGCGATCTTGCCCAACAAGAAGCCCACCAGCAGCGGCGCCACAACGGGCAGCAGCGCCGGAATCAGCATCTCTTTAAGGGCGAACTTGGTAACGATATCAACGCATGCACCGTAATCCGGTTTGGCGGCGCCTTCCATAATGCCCGGGATTTCACGGAACTGGCGACGAACTTCATCAACCACCGCGCCACCCGCATTGCCTACCGCTTTCATGGCGATGGAGGCAAACAGGTAAGGGAGCAGACCACCGATAAAGAGGCCGATAATCACGTTGACGTTTGAGAGGTCAAATTTCAGATCGGCGGCGTCGCCACCCTTGATCTGGAATTCCATGACATACGCTGCGAACAAAACCAGCGCGGCCAGACCGGCGGAACCAATGGCGTACCCCTTGGTAACGGCCTTGGTTGTATTGCCCACGGCATCCAGCGGATCGGTAACAGCGCGGACGGACTCATCCATTTCGGCCATTTCGGCAATCCCGCCGGCGTTGTCGGTAATGGGCCCGTAAGCATCAATGGCAATAACCATACCGGTCATGGAGAGCATGGACATGGCGGCCATGGCAATACCGTAGAGGCCGGCAAAGCTGTACGCCAGGTAGATGGCCAGGCAGATGGCCAGCACCGGCGCCGCGGTGGCCTGCATGGAAACGGCCAAACCTGAGATAATGTTCGTACCATGGCCGGTGGTGGAAGCCTCGGCAATGGCTTTCACCGGGCCAAAGATACCCGTGTAATATTCGGTAATGATAACGATGACAACGGTCAGCACCAGGCCGATCAGCGTACAGACCCAGATGTTCATCGCGCTAAAATCGCCGATACCGGTCATAAAATATTGACAGGCAAAATAGAAAGCGACGCCGGCCAATATTGCCGAGCCGAACATCCCTTTATAAAGCGCGCCCATGATGTATTCGCTTTTGCCCAGGCGGACAAAAAAGACTGCGATAATAGAGGCGATAATGGAGATGGCGCCCAGGATCAGCGGGAATTGAGTGGCAATGGCGTTGTCGGGGAAGAGTAGATGACCGATCAGCATCGCCGCCACGGCGGTTACCGCGTAGGTCTCAAAGAGATCAGCGGCCATACCGGCGCAGTCACCCACATTGTCGCCAACGTTGTCGGCGATGGTGGCCGGGTTGCGGGGATCATCCTCGGGAATACCCGCCTCCACCTTACCCACCAGGTCGGCGCCCACGTCGGCGCCCTTGGTGAAGATACCGCCGCCCAGTCGAGCGAAAATGGAAATCAGGCTGCCGCCGAAACCCAGGGCGACCAGCGCGATCACATCATGAGTGAAGTAGTAGTACCCGGCCACCGAGGTCAAGGCCAGGCCGGCCACGATCATGCCGGTGACGCTACCGCCCTTGAATGCCATGGAGAGCCCGGCGGGCATTCCGTTGCGGGCCGCTTCGGCGGTACGGACGTTGGCCAACACGGAAACGCGCATGCCGATATAGCCGGCCAGAAAGGAGGCCACCGCGCCCACGGCAAAGCCGATGGCGGTTTTGGCGCCCATGGTGGCAAAGATCACCACGAAAATAATAATTCCTGCCACGCCCATGCTTTTCATCTGACGGTTCAAGTAGGCCACTGCCCCTTCTTTAATGGCGTTGGCAATCTTTTGCATTTTTTCATTTCCGGCGGGGGCGCCTCTGACAATACCGGCCAGAATAATGGAAAAAACCACGCCGGCGATACCGACGAGCGTGCAGACCAAGGCTATATTTTCTGCAATAAACTCCATCCTATCCTCCATCTTACATGTTAAGTAGAGATCACATCTTTACCGTTACATTGATTCATTGCCTCTGCGGCACCCTGGTCAATGATGGCCATGACCGCCTCTTGGGCCGCACCAATCACCGCGTCCAGACTCTTTTTTTCAGTGCCGGAAAAACATCCCAGAACATGTCGGGTGACATGTCCCTCTTTTTCCGGACGTCCGACCCCGATGCGAAGGCGTACGAAGTCTCCTCCGCCAAAGGCTGCTTTCAAAGATTTAATTCCGTTGTGTCCCCCGCTCCCCCCTTTCCTTTTAATTTTCAATTTTCCAAATACCAGATCGATGTCGTCATGGATGACCAACATCTCCTGTACATCAAGCCCTAAACGGCGCGCCAGTACTTGAGTCGGTACACCGCTTCTGTTCATGTACGCCAGCGGTTTTGCCAAATAGACATTGGCATAACCAATGCGGCCGCTACCGTATACCAGTTCGCCGCAATGCCGGCCCAGGGAAATGCCCCGATTTTCAGCCAATGCGTCTACCACCATAAAACCGACATTATGGCGGGTATGTTGGTATCGCCGCCCGGGATTTCCCAGCCCGACCACCAATCGGACCCGGGATTCCGTTTCGGCGAAAAATTCTTGCGTATCCAATGGCAGCCTCAGGCATCCTTTGGGCGCCGGTTACAATAAAACCAGGGTGTCCGTTACTCAGATTCCGGGGCTTCGTCCGCTTCACCTTCAGCAGCTTCACCCTCGGCGGCTTCGACACCTTCTTCCGGTTCTTCCTCGACCTCTTCCTCGATTTCGATTTCGGCCATCTTGCTGCTGACGATGGTCAATACCGTAAAGTCGGCCTCGGACAAGACTTCAACACCCTCGGGTAGTTTCACCTCGGAAAGATGGAGTGAATCGCCCATGGTCAGCCCGGTCACATCCACCTCGATACTTTCAGGAATGTTCGCGGGGAGACAGGTAACGGCCAGTTCGCGCCTGATCATCTGAATCATCCCCCCCTCTTCCTCGCCCAGGGCCTTGCCGACGGTAACAACGGGCACATCCACGGTGATGGTCTGTTTCATGTCAACTTCATAAAAATCGACGTGCAACGGTTTACGGCTGACCGGATCCGTTTGAACCTCTTTCAGCATGACCGTTTTGGTAACAGTGGTGTCGTCCTCCAAGGTTAAATCGATCAAGGACTGACCCATTTCGCCCATTTTCAACATAAAATCACTGGTATTGATCGCCAAAGTGACGGGCTCATCGGTTTTGGCTCCATACAATACAGCGGGAAGCTGTCCCCCCTGGCGCAGTTTCCTGGCGCCTCCCTTTCCTTTGGGCTCACGGTTGACAGCGGTAATCGCAATGTTATTCAAATAAACCTCCTTGTCGGCAGGGTAAAACGGCACATCCGTTTTCAACCCGAATTTTGCATGAAATTTTACTGGAAAATCATTTATATTTGATATTTCAGCTTGTTACCATATGTTTTCAGACAAACAGTTTTGCCACTGAATCACCTCGATGGCTGCGTAAGATCGCTTCACCAAAGAGATCGGCAATGGTCAGCACATGGAATTTACCGCTTTCCATCGCCGGTTCGCTAAGGGGGATCGTGTCGGTGACGATCACCTTTTCAATGACGGACGAGGCAATGCGTTTAACCGCCGGCCCGGAGAGCACCGGGTGGGTGCAGCAGGCGTAAATCTTTTTGGCGCCTTTTTCCATCACCGCCCCGGCGGCTTCGGTCAACGTCCCGGCCGTATCGGCCATATCGTCCAGGATGATCACCGTCTTATCTTTCACTTCACCGATAACGCCCATAGCTTTGGCCTCGTTGGGCCGGTCGCGTCTTTTATCGATAATGGCCAGGCCGGCATCCAGCCGCTTGGCAAACGCGCGGCCCCGTTCCACCCCGCCGGCGTCGGGAGAAACGATAACGATACCCGAATTAAAATTGTTCCGTATATAGTCCAGAATCACCGGTGCGGCAAAAAGATTGTCCACCGGGATATCGAAAAAACCCTGAATCTGACCGGCGTGCAGATCCAGGGTGATCACCCGGTTGGCGCCGGCAGTGGTTAACAGGTCGGCTATCAGCTTGGCGCTGATCGGCACCCGTGGCGTCACCTTTTTGTCCTGCCGGGAGTAGCCATAGTAGGGGATGACCGCTGTGATGCGCCGCGCCGAGGCGCGCTTAAAAGCGTCCAGCAGTAACAACAACTCGACAATATTATCGTTGACCGGCCGACAGGTGGACTGAACGGCAAAGACATCCCGGCCGCGTACATTGGCGTTGATCTCAATTTGTATTTCGCCGTCACTAAACGTGTCAATTTTAGCAGACCCTGCCTGAACATCCAGAAATCGGCAGATTTTCCGAGCCAGTTCCGGGTTGGAGTTGCCGCTAAAGATGATGTAGTCGTTCATTCCCTTTCCCTGGTTTCACCGTGACCCAAAAAATGGCTGGGGCGGGAGGATTCGAACCCCCGAATGCAAGGACCAAAACCTTGTGTCTTACCACTTGACGACGCCCCAGTAATTTATACTGCAATTGTCAAATAATTTTCTCTCACACGTCCTTTTCCAAGCGTGAACCCCTTACGGTAGTTAAAAATAGAGTTCCGGCGGTGGACGCGACCAGTTGATCAAAGGCCCGCCGCGCCGTGACTTTTTTATAAAAGAGCCCGAAAATCGTTGGCCCACTGCCTGACATCATTGCACCCGCGGCCCCCAGCCGAAGCAATCGTGTTTTGATGTCGGCAATTGCCGGGCACTGCTTTACAGCCACCGGCTCTAAATCATTGCAAAGCGCATGCCCCTGATTGGAGAGGAGCTTTTTAAAACTCAGATTTTTATGCTTTTGGGTGCATTTTGTCAATCTTAAATTGAGCTTTTCGAATATTTGCGCTGTCGCAAGAGGCACTCCCGGATTGACCAAAATGACCGGCAGGGAAGAAATATCTTTGGCCGGAGTCAACTGATCGCCAACACCTGTTGCCCAGGCTGCAGCGCAGTCCAAAAAAAAGGGCACATCCGCACCGATAGTGGTGGCGAGGGTGTGAAGTTGCCGACCGGACAGCGGCGATTGGTAAAAACGGTTGAGCCCTTTTAACACCGCCGCCGCATTGCTGCTGCCGCCGCCCAGACCGCCCGCCACGGGGATCCGTTTGTGAATATGGATATGCAACCCGGAATTGATTCGGGTTCTGTCCAAAAAGGCCTGGGCTGCGACATATGCAAGATTGGTTCTGTCCGTGGGGACAAGCGGGTGGTTACAGGAGACGCGAATCTTGTCGCCGGTCGGTTTGAGAGAGACCGTATCGGCCAACCCCACCGGACAAAAGAGGGAATGGAGCGTGTGGTAGCCGTCAGGCCGTTTGCCGGTCACGGCCAAATAGAGATTGATTTTGGCCGGGGCCTGCAGGGTCAGGGTGGTCATGAACTAAAAAATTTCGGTTGAAATTGGCAAATATCAGCCTTTTTCACGAACATAGATAATTCGCAAATCGTAAAGAATGTTCTCCAGCATCTTGGCCTCTTCCCCGGTCAAATTTCCTTGCGTTTTATCCTGTAACATCGCCAGAATCTCGATGGTCTGCTTAGCCAGGGGTAAATCTTTAGTGGTGTCACCGGATGCCGGGTCTTTAACCGCTCCCAGGTGAACCAGGGCGGAGTGGTTTAATGAGAAAATGAAGGTGGCAAAGTTCATTTCCGGCATTTGGCCGGTTTGTGCTTCCGCTTTTTTCCGGGTGTCATTCATAAGGCGCTCCAAGCCAAAACCGTTAAAATTCCAGGGGTGTGACCGTTTTTACCAACGGCAGTCCTTTCAGTTCCTCCACAATTTCATCGGGGATCGGCGTGTCAGTACACATAAAGATAATATTCCGATCGCCTTCCTCTTCTTGGCCCACTTGCATGCGGCCGATATTGATATTGTGCTTGCCCAGGGTTGTTCCAATCTGACCGATGGAGCCGGGTTTGTCGATATTGTGAATCAAGGCCATGTGACCGATGGGCACCATCTCCAGCCTGAAAGAGTTTATACGGACGATGCGGGTATCCTTTTTGCCGAAGATTGTCCCGGACACCGTCTGTACATAGCCGTTGGTCTTGGCCTTGACCGTAATCAGGTTGATATATTCAGCCGATTCGGAGCTAACCGATTCGGTCACCTTGATTCCTAATTCCCTGGCCAGAGAATCGGCGTTCACAAAGTTAACCTGATCTTGTACCCGGTGAGTCAAAAAGCCTTTCAGGGCCGCCGTGGTGACCGAAGAAAGATCCAGCCCCTTAAAATCACCGGCATATTCGATGGAAATTTCAGCAATGGGCTGATTGACCAGTTGCGCCTGTAACATGCCGATCTGTTCGCCCAATTTGAGGTAGGGGCCCAATTTCTGCAACAGCTCGCCTGAAATGGACGGTGCGTTCACCGCGTTTAAAATAGTGCCTGTTTTCAAATAGCGGATGATCTGCCCGGCCACCGCTTTGGCCACATTGGTCTGCGCCTCACGGGTGGAGGCCCCCAGATGCGGGGTTCCGATCACCTGATCAAGCTCCAGCAGCTTCATCTTACCCGGCGGCTCTGTCGCAAACACATCCAACGCCGCACCGGCCACTTTGCCGGAAACAATGGCGTCGTAGAGATCGTCTTCGTTGCAAATACCGCCACGGGCGCAGTTGATGACCATCACGCCGGTTTTCATCCGTTCAAAGGCCGCCTTGTTCAGCAGTCCCAGCGTCTCTTTCATTTTGGGGACATGGACGGTAATGTAGTCGGCCTGCTCATAGAGTCCATCCAGGGTAACACACTGATAGCCGTCGTTTTCGATCTTTTCACAGGTGACAAAGGGGTCATAGACGATCACTTGCATCTTCAGGCCCCGGGCACGGTTGGCCACAATGGCGCCGATTTTGCCGTATCCGATGACACCCAGCACTTTGTTGTATATTTCCCGGCCCTGCAACTTCTTCTTGGCCCATTCGCCCGACTTGAGGGTGCTGGTGCCGCGGGGGATGTTCCGGGTCAACGACAGCATCATGGCGATGGCATGTTCGGCGGTGGTGACCACATTTCCGCCGGGGGTATTCATCACCACAATACCCCGCTTGGTGGCGGCGGGGATATCCACATTGTCCAGGCCGATACCGGCCCGGCCGATCACTTTTAAATTGTCGGCGGCCTCTAACAGCTCCTCGGTCACCTTGGTGGCGCTACGGATCACCAGCGCATGGTAGTCGCCGATAATCTCTTGTAACGTTTCAGGGGAAAGTCCGGTTTTAACATCAACCTCGAGGTCTTCTTCCGCCTCAAACATTTCAATGCCGATATCGCCTAAGGCATCGCTGACAAGTACTTTCATGGTATGAACCAAATCCTTTCCGTAAGTGGGGTTTTTGCCCGTTAAGACACTGTTTGCGATGAATCAGTACCTTAGTCTAACCGTTGGTTTTGTCAAGGTAAAAGCCGCAGACCGGATTGAATTGCAAGGCTTTCGGGAAACGATAAATCAGGCTCGCCGCCGTTTTTCGCAAGAAAAAAATGAATAATTTGACCTTCCCGTCAGGACGTCGTAAAAACCTCCATTTACCACAGCAAAGGTCTTTTCATGAGCGTAAAAGAAAAAAATGAGGGATTGACGTGGCCGCCACTGCTGCGAGGCACTCTAATCGAGCGCTACAAGCGTTTTCTGGCAGATGTGAAGCTCGATTCGGGTGAAACGGTGACGGCCCACTGCCCCAACTCGGGCAGTATGAAAGCCTGCTCGGAGCCGGGCCGCCCGGTATATATCAGCCGGGCCGAAAGCCCCAAGCGTAAACTAAAATATACCTGGGAAATCATCAATATGGGCAGTTCCCTAGTGGGGGTCAACACCCTTGTACCCAATCGGCTGGTGGCCCACGGGATTTTAAACGGCCGGATTCCCGAACTTGACGGTTACGCTGATCTCAAGCGTGAAGTGACCACCAGCCCCGGATCGCGGCTGGATATGGCGCTGTATCGTCAAATGGATGAAACGGTGTGTTATATCGAGGTGAAAAATTGTACGCTGGTTGAAAAGGGTGTAGCCATGTTTCCCGACGCGGTAACAACCCGGGGGCAGAAACATTTGAAAGAACTGATAAGGCTTAAAAGTGAAGGCCACCGGGCGGTCATCTTTTATCTGATCCAGCGTTCCGACGCCAAACGGTTTGAGCCGGCGGCCCAGATCGATCCGAACTACGCCAATGGTTTAGACGCGGCTGTAAAGGTCGGAGTTGAAGCGTTGGCCTACGATGTGGTGATTGATATGGAACAGATTCGCATCAATCGCAGGTTGCCGATTAAAATATAAGTTTCAGGGTAATGGGGTTTTCTACAGATGCTAACTATAAAAAGCGTGGAACCCTTCTCTTGTATTGAAGGTACTCATCATTATAGCGCTCTTCCAGCCAGATTTCTTCTGCAAAGGGGGTAAGTGCGAATATATGGACAATACTGATGAAGTAAAAGAGCAGATCCCTCATATACAAGCCTTCGATAGCCTTGTTCCGTTGCAGGATTTTAATTGCTGAAAGTTCCGCATGAAAACACGTTGGCGGTTCTAAGCAGTTCCAAAAGAAACGGATCCTTAGATAGCAGTATGTTTTTAAAACGGGATATTTCCCGTTAAATCGGCGCAGGGCTGAAAATGAGCTTTAGGTGCGTTTTCAAATTTACGGGAGATAACCCGTCAGCAGGTGCCGCCATGGCAACGGATTGGGCTTCGCTCAAGGTGCGCAAAACCGCCTCGGCGCACATAAGGTGCCGGTATGTATAGAGATTTCGGTCGTTCCGTTGAATCTTGTTCACCAGCACATTCACTTGGGTGGCGTCCCTATTTGCGTGATCCAGCGCCGTTAAAAAATCTACTCCTTTTTTCCCACTGGGTTGTCGGCCCCTTTCCAGGCAAAGATACCACCGGGATAACGGTACACATTCCGGTAACCCAGTTTTTTGGCCCACAGCGCGCCATTGTGGCTACGGGTGCATTTGACAAATCCGCAATAAATCACAATTGTCTTTTCCTTGTCGTCGCCCAATAACCGGATAAAGTCATCCTGGGATTTGCCGTCGGTTTGCGCCGAATCCCATTGAGGCATACCCGCAATCGGGAAGAGGAACTGCGCTGCGCCAGGGACATGTTGCTTTTTATAGCTCTCCGCATACGGCATGGTATCGACGATCAGCATCTCTTTCCCGGAGTCAATCCATTTCTTGAGCTCGTCGGTGGTAACCAGATCGTAGCCACCGCGTTGCACTTCACGGACCAGCTTGACAGCACCGGTCTCTTTTTCAATTTCTTTTTCAAATTTGTTTCCCATAAAGGCTCCGCCGGGGGTTGCCGATCCAGCCACAAAAACGATGATCATAAAAAATCTTACCATGGATAATCCCAAGCGCATCTTGCTTTTCCTTTCTTTGTATTGTTGATGAGTTTTTTACGACGCCATCATCGTTGATCAACTCAATGCTCTCACACCCACGGGTGGCGAAAGCGGCGATACCCGTACATCAGCGCAACGCCGCCCAGCATAACCAGATCGCGAAACAAGGCCGTTTTCAGACCGTGAAACGCGGGTGGCACCGGCAACTTGTTGCCGGTGTTGCAACGCAACAAGAGGTTTCTCAACCTGGTGCTGTTATCGGCGCCCCGACCGATTGATCCAACAGATCATGACGGGGCTGAACCAAGCTTCCAGTCTTTGGCATCATTCACCAATCCCGCTTGAACC
>Ga0056132_1000400_pt1 | contig 10795 bp, 8 predicted proteins | sample WorMetLIZISLAND2_3_FD_71119 | JGI IMG/M metagenome (GOLD analysis project Ga0056132, IMG submission 71119) | Marine gutless worms symbiont microbial communities from Max Planck institute for Marine Microbiology, Germany - Olavius clavatus LIZARD... ...
GGTTTTCACATAGAGCAGTGGTTACATCGCCATTAGCAGTTCACCTTCAAAGGACAGCTGATGGTCTGGCAGGTGACGGTTCACTAGCCTGAAGGGTCACTAGTCTGAAGGGTCACTAGTCCAAATTTATGAATGGCCTTACTGCGTTACATATGAAAAGTTGTTCAATATTTCCTTTTTCCTAAGGTCAACCACCATGTTAGGGTTAGGGTTAGGACCTGTCACACTTCGGACTTGTGACCCTTCGGACCAGTGACCAGTAACCATCTGGCGTATCGCAACTGGTTGCTGCATTGCTTTGAATAATAGGGCCGGGTTAACTTTATAAAGTTATAAAGTTACATATATATCATGTACATCTACATTGGCTCTGGTTAGTTATGCCATTATTATTAGGGGTCATGATATATTAATGGACTTCAGCTGTAAATGTGGCAACGTTGAGCTATATGTTTTGGCATGACTGTTTTGCCCAGGTAGAATTAAGTAGCATTTGCGGTAGTTAATACTTGTAGTAAAACAGAGTAGTGCCCTTCGTGCGCAAATCCGACCTGAAGGTCATTACATTGTCAATCATTAAAACAACTGGTATATTATAGTGTAAAAATATTGTGTTATTTGTTTGTAGTTATTTGTTCCTGGTGTTCTTGGTGTCTACTGGACTAATCGTGATTAAAGATGGTAGTCACAGAAGTCTGGCATTTAGCAGTGGTGCTGTTGGCACTCATTTATTGTGTAAATATGTTTCCAATGAACAAAGATGACTACTTTACACTGCGTAATAATATGTTGGATGAGGAGTTTCATATGCGAATTGGAGGCAAGGTGAGGTTATCTGATGCGGAACTTCAAGTAAACGATATACTGATGAAGCTGAAAGCCAAAGAGTTGGATGTTGCTCGCACAAACACTACAGACTTCCCTCCTGCAGTGCATTTCTTCCATGCAAAGCCGATGATTGACAGGAGCGAAGTGTTTAACATGATCAGAAATATGCCAAAGGGTAAGCTTATACAGCATATACATGTCACTCTCCAGTCACTCACTATAACCATGGTGTGGACAAATAGTACCGCTAATTATCAGCATGGCAGATGGGATGGTGGATAGGTTGTTTGAACGCTGGAAGTGACATTTTGAACAGATGGGACATATCTTATATTACAAAGTTACAAACAATGCTTAGTGTGCTTTATTTCAAGTTATCAGTTATTTGTAGTCAAGTTGATTGTCGATAATAGTTAGGAGTTGTGGCTGGTTTTGCAAAGAATTTCCCTGTATTTTCTGTAATAGGTATTAGTCTAGTAATATTAGGCTGCGGCACCTAGTGACTCTTTGATCTTAGGCGCCATGTATAAATATCCTTACTAACTAACTAACTAACTAACTAACTAATTGAACTGACCATTTGTCTTATAACAAGTTGATAGCATGCAGATGATGTGTACTTTGCAGGTGCTGATTTACACGTTCATGATACCGGTCTTCTGGATGCTCACTGGTTAGTTAAGAATGCTACCTATGATTCACTCTGCTTCATGTGCACTAATCGTTCTTCTGGTGTTTTGCAGTTTCACTTTTTTGAGAAAGCTCCCACAAACAACACTGCTGGTCAGTTGAGTAAATGAAGCTTACTCTTTCTGTTATTGTTCACTGTCATAATTGCTTTTCACCAGTAAGTAAGTAGCATGTGTGTAGTTTTGATGGCAATTCTCTCTCTCACCTACAAACTTCTCAGTGCAGCTCCTGCCTGTCTGTATCACTGTGACCTAGCCCCCCTGCCTGCACTCTTTCCTCATCAGTTGTCACCCTTGTTTGACCACAGACCCACTCATCTTTGAAAATTACTGATCACTCTTTTTAATATGCATCACCTTGCCTCTGGAATCAACATCCTAGCTCATTTCGTCAGCCACTTTCTCATTTGTCTTTTCCTAATTCATCATGTGTTTAAGCTGATGTCAGCTATCCTACCTCATCCTCATTACTTTCACCATCCATCACTTCTTCACTCTTCTGAGAGTGGCTGAATTTTGGAGAATTAGAAATGTAAAGAAGTTCACTGTAATACTGTATTGATGTGTACTGGTAGTTACTGTGCAACAGAGGTTCAGTTTGATGATGTATTCATGTGTAGTTAGTCTGCAACAGCCAAACTTTTTGTTATAATTATGTTAAGCAGGAAATTAATCAGTACCTTTATTCACTGAGTAATGGTAGAGGACAATGACAAAAGCAGATAGAAAAAAGAAACAATAAAAAAATTAACTACTTTCCTCGAGTTACGTTATATAAAAATTTGTCAAAACGTTTTAGTAAAAAGTTGCTCAGTAAATGGAATTGGAATTGAAAGCTTTGTTGACATACTACCACAATGTTTATATCAATAGTCTTAAACGGTTTCATGAAAAATCTTAACAGAGTCCAAAGATCTTAAGTCACATTTTGTTAAAGGACAAAATTCGAGACCGAATAACAGTAATGATAGACATTTTCATTCAGTGAGTTGCAGAACAATTTATTCGGATGCAGTCCTTCCTACTTACCGTTCGTGGCATTAGCGTTTCTATAAAAACTGCATTTAGAATGTTGTAGTGAACATTAAATTAATGATTCAATGATGAAAGCTGTTCAGTTTTGATTGAATTTACAGCGTATTTGATGTGTCTGTAGAATGTGAATGGCAGCAAGTGAATGAAGTTAGGGGACAAGCTCAAGATCCAGCCATATTTGATGAAATGTACAAAATTTTATCTGTCTTTTGTTGGTAGTTCTGTATTATATACTGTGTCCCAATAAAAAGGCCAATTTTGTTGTTTGCCATAAGTTGGACGTGTTCCAACCAGTTGCTGATATTTTGTGGCAGACAAAATGCCTGTCAGTTTTTGGACAGTTGTTATCTGGCGAAACCTAGAGTACTGGGGGCGATCATTCAGTGAAGATTTTCATGATCCTGGCTTGCATTGTTTTGATACAATTCAACTACCAATGTGTGGCGGACTGATGGACATGCCAATGATGACTATAGGCCAAATTCCACTAGATGGACACGGACCGGACCAGACCCAACCAGACAAGTGTCCACGTCTCAGGTCTCCGACCAGGTCTCCGACATGTTTGGTTCTGGCTAAATTCCATTATAGGGGCCCGACCAGACTTTGTCGTGGACTTTCCCAGAAAAACCCGCCTAGAAAAACCCGACCGAGTGCATCAAATTTTTTAACCACGATAGTTTTTTTTCTTCCTCTGTCGCATTCGGACATGTGTTCCATACACTGGGTTCATTTTGCACATAATTAATCAATAGTTCACAGTTTGATGACATTTTTATGTCTTTTTTATAGAAATGTTTTAGAATGACGTTAAAATGACGTAATGCTGCAAGAACGTGACTAATAAATAAGTAAATAGCCACTAAGTACGAGAAAAATATCGTCGGTCTGGTCGTGTCGAGTCGTTTCCAAATTCCACTACACGGACCCACAGACTTTGTTTGCGACCCGACCAGACACACAGACAAAATCCGTACATGTCGAGATTGAAGAGACAAGTCTACGACCAGGCAAAGTCTGCGGACTTGTCAGAGACCCGATCGGACTTTGTCAGAGACCAGGTCGTAGACCCGAGTCTCCGACAAAGTCTGGTCGGGCCTGCCTAGTGGAATTTGGACATATTACAGCTATACTGATGCACTGTTAAAAGTCATTTGACATATTGAACTTATATGGCAAATGACAAAGTGGGCCCTTCATTGCAGCATATTGTTTGTTTGATATATTACAGAGTGGTTTTTTTGCACACAACAGAGCATGCTTATGTAAATTCTGACTGTAGTCCGCACATTTATCCTCATAGAGAAAAAGCTGTTGGAAGAAAAGTGTACTGCAAGGAAATTATTTTTGGCTTTTCAGTATATATCAGAATCAGTGCATAGATGCTGTCATCAGTCACTTTGCTGTGTTTGTCTTTGGTGTTTCTAGGTTGTACAAGCAGCTGACACTCATTATTGATGAGCCGGAGAAAGTTTACCCAACAGTGAACGTTATTTGGTCGCGTTTTGTGTCTGCATTTCTTAGCACGTTGGACCTGTTGTTGTACGCTCCTGTCTTCAAATCCTATTTCTCTGAAGCTCTACAGCAGTTCTATGATGATGGCGTTCAGTATATTGAACTACGATCAGTGTTTCCGCCGGTTTTTGCACCATTTTGTGTCTCTTATTTAATTTCCAAATAATTGTCATTACAATACAGCAGCACAGCCGGCTATTTCTGCACCGTAATAGTTATCATTGGTGTGTCAGCCTGTCTGTTCATCTGTCTGTCACAGCTGACATTTTGTCAAGACAACCCAGGCTAGGATCCTGAGTTCTTCACTGATGGATTCACTGATTTGTCATTTTTTCCAGTTGAGTAATAGTAATAAATGAATACGGATGTGGATGTTAGCAACCTACAGGCAGACTCGTAGAGCAGTTAGGTTGGCTTGGTTTGAGCGTCAGTGGCACTTATTGCTGTTACGTTTCATCAAATAAACACAATGATCGTTCCACAATGACCTCGTCATCAGCCCAACTGTCACACACTTTGGCGCCCGGTCATTTGCTGTTGCAGGACCCAAAGCCTGGAATCATCTTCCAGCGGACATACGTGCGATCGACATTGTCAATGCCTTTAAAACTGCATTGAAGACATTCCTGTTCCGTCGACTAGTTTAGCTTGGACACGTCGCGCCCTTGTAATCGATTTCATGTTACAGCGCGTTAGAAATCGTCAGCGCTATTATTATTATTATCAACACAAACATTTTCCTTAGTAGCAGTGACAGCTGTAGTAGTGTTGTGGTAGTTTTGAAATAAATAGTAAGAGAAAGCTGATGGTTGGATTGTTATTCTTTTCACACAAGTCACTAAGTGTTTGTCTGACAGGTCTATGAGCTTGATGGTACTGTGCATGACACTCAGTGGGTGTTAGAAGCTTATATTAACACATCGCGGCAGTTTGTACGTGATCATCCAGACTTCTCTGGTGTTAAATTCATCTATACTGGAAATAGGTAAATAAACGTCACAACTGACTTGTCTAAAACAAATTTTATATACAGTGTAGTTTTTGTTAGAACACTTTGGTAAGTCATCGAAATATTTGGCTTGATATTTAGATTTAATAATGCAAAGTAATTTAATATGCACATAATTGTCATTTATTCATGCTATTGCTAGGAGTAATGTTATAGTTTAATGTCCCACGTTATGTGCTGCAAATTAGCAGTTTGTTGGCCCTTCCTCAGTTTTATCTTCTTCTGTGAAAACCGAATTAAAAAGAACATAAACATAATGTAATAAATTATGTCTCACTGACATAGTAATTACCAGGTGAAGGTCGCACAATGACAGTCATTTGTGAGCAAACTGTGTGTGTTATAATCAGAATGACAAAAAGTGAAAATTTTTTGTCGAAATAACATTTATTAGCAGAGCTATGCCAATTTAAGCAAATGGGTCTGCTAATTATGAATCACCACATATAATTATATGTCTGTCTGTTCTATCTTTGTGTTGGCTGTGGATACTTTTTGTTATGTGAACTAATTCAGTCTAACTGTGTGCATTAATTATGCCGTTTATTTATGATGAACAAGAAAGTCATACATATGTGGATGGTTGCTGTTGAAGGGCCGATAACCCGCCTTCAGTTGCCGCTGGTGTCAGTGATACTCTGAAACTTCGTGCACAGTTTCCCAATGATCTACTTGGTTTCGACCTCGTCGGCCACGAGGACACAGGACATATGCTTGTGTATTTTATTGACGAGCTGATGCACCCGTCACTGACGGGAATTGATCTTCCGTACTTTTTTCACGCTGGTGAAACAAGTATGTAATATCCATGTTGTGTAAAGGTTTTCAGTCATGTGTGTAAACAAGCAAACAGTCTGTTTTAAAGTTTGATAACTCTCTGTTCTTATTTACTAGTTTGCTTGGAATTTTTGCTTTCACATTCTTAAAATTATTATTGAAAGTCTTTACTAGTATGTGTGATTTTTGTTTAACCAGCCCTATTTTGTACTGTTACTGCAGGTTAAGCTGGTTCCCAGTGCTGTCACTCAGCCAGCATACAGTATCTAACAACTGACGAGTGCTAAGTCCACTACTGTGGAATACAAGAAGCTGACTCTAACATATCTACAGTGATTTGCAGTGTTAATGTAGTGCCATAAGTTGTTACTGTTTGTGTTAAATAAAGATGTATTGAAAATGATAAAGGTTCCATATTTTATGTCTAGATTCAAAAGACGATGTTGACATAAATTTGTTTGATGCTGTTATGCTGAATTCCACTCGGATTGGACATGGTTATGCCATAAACAAGCATCCAGTAATTAAACAGTTACTAGCCACAAGACAGATACCATTGGAGATCTGCCCGATTTCTAATTAGGTTCGTACATAATATGATTCTTTTTCCATGTTTTGCTGTAATAATTAGCAGCATTATTTTAATAACAGGTACGTGTGGTGACGATTTTGAAGATAAGAACTAATGTGTGCATCAAAATTGCTGACTAGTCTGCAAAAGCTGTTTATAGGTTTGTGCTTTTGTCACTGAGTTCTGTAATTTGTACCAGTAATGGTGTTCAGTGATGATAGGTCTGTTGTCACAATGGTCGTGTATTGCAGACTCTGTAGCTAAGTATAAGCTTAATGAATTGGAAGGAAGATGTGCACCCTGCCTGAGTTCCAGAAATCTTTGATGGCACTTTTAATTTACTTGTTTATTTTGTATGTATGCGTGTGTTGTGGACTTTATCCTCGAGAAACATGTTACCGTCATCTTCGTCAACCAAACTTGCAACTCACAGCATATGTTTCATGCATCAGCACGTTTGCTGCAGTGGAGGTTCTACATTGGTGCAGGAGTGCAATTGCACCCCAGTTTTTGGCTTTGCACCCCCAGTTTTTGGCATCATGCAATAAAAATTGTCACCATGAATGATATTACTTTTTTGTGTCGATGGAAACACTTGAGAATCAGAAATTTGCTTACACTGTAACTGATGATGCGTGACAAAATTTTCACGTTTGAAAGTTTCATAACTTAATGGGGAGACATAACAGGGATGGGCAGCCTAGAAGACAAGGGTTTTGGAGCATTGCAATTTGCACCGCCAGTTTTGCAGGGTTAGAACTGCCACTGGTTTACTGCTCTTCTGTTTGATTGTTACATGTTATTGACAGAGCTTGTCAACATCTTAGACGAGCTTTGAGCTTGCTGCAGATGTCAGCATCTGACTGGAATGGAGTTCCGGTCTAAATACTGCTGATTCATTTGAGCTGTTAATGGGCTTGTGTTTGAATGTCGAATTGTCGATGCAGCCTGGGATTTTGTGTGTGTTTTTCAGTTACACTGTGTTGTTTTTTATCTTATTATTTGTATAGCGCCAGTATGTGCTAAAAAGACTTCAGTGTTAAACAATATGAACAAAGACGTGATGATGTGATAGGTGCTAAAGTTGGTGGATGATATTAGAAATCACCCGGCTGCAGAACTGATGGCTGATAATTACCCGATGGTGATTTCTTCTGATGATCCTGCAATGTGGGGTGCTATTGGCTTGTCATATGACTTCTATGAAGCATTCATGGGTCTAGGCGGTGCTTGGGCAGATCTCGCTACACTCAAACAACTCGCAATAAACTCTATTCAGTAAGTTCTACAGTGATATGTTTGATTCTTTTTGATGCCTGTTTTCTGATAATATTTACTACTTCATTTGCAAATGTTTACACAATTCACTTCGGAATGTCTGTATTCATCGCTGGTCTGCAAAATTGGATTTACACATCTGTTGTTAATAATTTCCCTTATACACCTCAAAAATATTAAAAATGTTAATCTTAAGACTGATTTTGGACTCGACAATAATTTTTGAACAAAACACTTAATATTATCGATGTTTACCTATAAACCATTGTTAATCATCATTGTTTGCTTTGTCAACATAATGAAGTAAAACGATATGAGCTGTTTTGGAAGTGTGACTTAGTTGTCCTTTCACGGTGTTGTAAACTGATAAGTTTTAAAATTTTGTTGTAAAATTCGAGTGGTCAATTTTTATTGACCATGGTGGGCACTGTTTTCCTGTCAAAAAGGTTTTGATTAAAATGTCAGTTATTTGATAGCACAGCTTTATTGTGACTCTGTTGATCTACTGATGCCATAGTCAGAACGATGTAAGAGTAAACACTTTCGCATGGTAATTTAAAACTGCCACAAAATACATGTGTGCAGTGCTAAGTGTCCAATTTGTATGTGAACCAAGATGTGTATTTTTGCATGTATGCAGGTGTTATTGTGCACGTTGTAGGTACAGCAGTTTGTCAGATGCAGAAAAGACGGCTGCGTTCAGTCTGTGGCAGAAGAAATGGAATCACTTCATTGAGCAGTCTCTTGATATGTATTGTGATCAGTAGTGTGATAGGGAATATTATTAAGTAAAAGACAAACCAGTATGAGGTGCTAATATGATACTTGATGTAACAAGAACATGTAGCCGATGTTAAAAAAGGTTAAAGGTACCGTATAGCAGTTAATGGACCTCCATTTCACTGCTACGGGGTGTCACTTGCCATATGGGATCACAGTGTTACCTGCCACCCGACACAAGTGAACACACCCCGATTTAACGCCAGCCAATGCATACAGGCCGGTACTTGATTTACCGACCCCGAAAGGATGGAGGGTTGAGTAAACCCAGGCCCAGGGTGCACAGAGCAACTGGCCCACTATTGCTACGTGACCGCCTGCAGCCAGTGGGACTCGAACCCCGACCTCGCAATCATTAGTCGAGCATGCTAACCACTAGGCTCTGGCGTCACCCATGTTGGCACTGTACTTTTGAGACTGTTAGCATATCGTCTCATTGTGGCCTTTGTTTGCCTATAGGACATAGACAAACATATACACATTTGCAGACACACACGAGTACATTTGCCACAAATACAAACAAAATTAACTCGTGAATTGCAGCCTTACTAAATTGTTTGTAGATGACTTTGCTGTAATTTTGTACATAAAATCAGCACTGAACGCTTGGTGTGTAAATGAAGTGTGTAAATCCAGCTTACGCGTGGTTGATACGTGCTCAGTTGGCTCTGTGGTGCATCTAAAAGGACGGCAGCCTCAGTGAGTTGGCGACAAATCAAATGAAAATGTGACTATTATTTTGCATAATAATTGGCGGTTCTTTGCATTATTACTACTAGGCTAAGTGTCAAAAATTGTTAATAGTAATGCACTTCAAGCTTGTGCAGAGTGCAGACCATCTGATTCACCAGAAAAGAAGCAATGGAGTGTTAATTCACCCATAAAAATTAGAGTGTTAATAATTATTCTGTTTTAGCAAGAAAATAAACACTAATAGTAATATTTCTTAGTTGTGCATAAGTGGAAATACAACGTATCTGGAAAAAAGAAGCCGCGGTATTCTAGGCGGTATTCTAGGCGTAACTTTGACAAATTTAGACACAGTTTCGTAATTTTTGGCATGAATCATCCTGATACTTCAGTGTACTAAAACATTAGAAAATTTAGCCCAATACTGCAACATAGTAACGTGGATATGACGTCATATCTGATGGATGTTTAACAACAGCTTTTCTAAAGGAAAAACCGACACTGCAAGTCAATTGCTGAAAGAATATATGCAAACAGAAGCTGGAGTTGTCATTGATTGAATCTCTATCGACAAAATTGATAAATTCAGTTGTTTGGTAGTGGACGTCGCCCAACTTGCTCATGCCGACATTGTTCGGTTCAATGGCATCGCGGTGGCCACAGTATCTCAACGTGTGTTAAGGGTGGCATTACACATTGTAAACATTTATTTTGAGTTAAACTAGCATTAATAATTTGTATAATAACTTTTACTACTGCTCTAGACAACTCAACAATATGCACTAACAGATTTCTGTTTTTTTTTTGTGGAATTTTGTCCCTTTTTGGTGTTGTTGTGTAACGACTAGGAGACCGTTTCATTTTGCAAGCAGCAACTTTAATTAGTTGAGGTGGATTTTCGTTGTACTGTTAGTTTCTCCTTACTTTGTTGATGTTGCTTGGCAAAAATTACGACAATGCATTTTAATTTTCTAAAGTTATTACAGAGAATATTGTTGTATCTCTTGGGGGTGATGACGTTCATTCTAATGACGTCACGATTACGTCATCACTACATAGTGATGTGATAATATTAAGAATAAATTTTCTGTTTTCTTAGTAAAATGAGTCCTCAGGATGGCTTGTGCCAAAAACTATGAAAATGTGTCTACATTTGTTAAAGTTATGCAGAGAGATAACTGTGGCCTCTTTTTTTCCGGACATGGTGTTGCACAGACTGACTACATGTACAATACTTCGTATACTCATAAGTTCAGATTTGTCAATGTCATGAGACTTCAATCATTCCATGTTACATATTTGTGTCAAAACGTTGCTATGTGAATGTACTGTATTAATTATTTAGAGCTGATGTTTCGATTTGCAATGTTGTGGGTGATTACTCCAGTTTTGTGCAAATATCAGCTTCAACTTGCCATATTTTGTACCGTAATGCATTTGTAATAAGTTTTAGTAAAACTTGTTACAAATACATTATGGTACAAAAAGATAATACTGATTAACTTCCAACATTCCATGTTTGTGTTGGTTTGTTTGTTAGAGTAATATATCACTGATTGACTAATATACAGGGTGGTCCAAAAAAACGGGGCCAGATAATTTTTGCAATAACTTTGTCTACTG
>Ga0056132_1000401_pt1 | contig 10795 bp, 8 predicted proteins | sample WorMetLIZISLAND2_3_FD_71119 | JGI IMG/M metagenome (GOLD analysis project Ga0056132, IMG submission 71119) | Marine gutless worms symbiont microbial communities from Max Planck institute for Marine Microbiology, Germany - Olavius clavatus LIZARD... ...
AGTTTCAAGAGACAATTAAAGACATTTTTGTTTTCATATTAGGCTGCGGCACCTAGTGACTCTTTGATCTTAGGCGCCGTGTATAAATATCCTTACTAACTAACTAACTAACTAACTAAGTTCATAACATACAAATAGCAGATGACTGTTGTCACATTGACCTCTTGTGGTCCCAATTTTATCACACAGACTTCCTGTTTATCATAGATATTATAATGTCTTTTATGACAAATCAATATGCCACCGCATCGAGACAATAACAAACTAACATCGTCTAGTCCTGCGGTGTCTGTCGAGATGGTCCTTGAGTTGGATACGGATCTGACGGTCCGACGGCTGATCACGGAAGAACGCATGTTTCAGCAGCTGGTCTGTATGTGGTCGATGGGTGTAATCTTTTATCAGACATACACCGATGAAGTCCACAAACTTCTTGGACCTTCACATGCAAACAAAATAACCTGTATTGTATACACTAGCATATAAGTCGCTGTGCACATCAGTCAACCCCATATGTGAGTCCTTACTTGGTCCAAAAAGGATGAAGGTAATTTTGGAACAATCACAGCATAGCAGTAATCACGAGATGACAATGCGGACGGTGGCGGCATGCAACATATCGTTTGCTCAGCACAAAGCCTGGACTTATATGCAAAAATATATGGTAGCTACACAAAGTCATCTAACTACTTTCCTACACCAGGGCCTGAACAACATCCTCCTGTGAGGTGAGATGTTATCTGAAGCATTGCAGCTTTTTTGCTAGAAGGCCCTTCACTGCAACAACTAATAACTCACATTAAACTGAATCAATACCATGTCCATATCCACTAAGGCATTGGCTGTGCTAGTAATGTTATTAACAATAAAAACGATTAGTAAATGCAGGTAACAGCAAAGCAGAAAATATACACTAAGGTAAAGGTCGGTAAGTTGTTATAGTGCTGCTTACATCAGTCAGACTCAAGCCAGCAGTGCTTAACGATCTCGGAAGTGGCAGCTGATTGGCAGGAGCTAGTGATACTGTGGTAAGTAAGGAAGAATGATTATAGTGTCCAAAGCAACTAAGCATCATTGCGCATGCACTGTACAGTCACAAGGGGGAAGGGTAGGAAATGTTAAACAGGTGGGTTTTGAGCCGAGACCGGAAGACAGCTACGGAAGGCGCGGAAACGACAAGATCAGACAGACTGTTCCAGACGCGATCAGCGGCGACCGGAAAAGCTCGGTCACCGACAGTAGACAATCAGGTGCATTATGTGGTCGTCCAGTGTCCAGGCCAGTGAACAATTGGACCCATTGTGCAGCATGCAGACATACCACCACTTCAATCGGCCACACACGGCCTTCACCCTGTAGCCCATAAGCTCACTGCACCTATCCACAGAGGAATGGCCAGGCTGAGTTGACCTGGGTGACTGGTTACATATGGAGACGGGTTATCTGCCCACAGCACCAATCCAAGTAGTAACCCAGCTTTACATGGTTGGGAGTCAAACTCACAATTCCAATGCCCTAACCATTACACTACCGAGCCACCATACAGAAGATTGTACTAAAAAGACAAAACCACCCAGCACAGACGTATGTAGGCCTATACGGTTCAAACACATGTACATACTGGTACTTTACAGTAGTTCCTATAAATTGGTATAACATTTTCCACATTAGATATATAGGTGGGACAGACAAAAAAGTCAACTAGAGATAGGAAAGTGGATCCACATTAGCTGTCATTTTCATCATCAGCATACCGGAAAAAAAGGCACTGTAAGTTTCACCACTTAGCTAAAAATGAACGAAACTGAACAACATTTACTCCAGCATGCGGCAAGACATAACAACGCAAACAGAGAACGAGAAAACACAGAATGAGTCACGTGCTGACCATTTTCTGGTCTTCAGTTTCGGTGGAGGATTTCGTGGAATCAGGAACAACGCTCTCATTGGATGCATATCACAGAGAGCTGCCAACACACAGACACACAGACAGTTAAGCACACGCACAGATACACAGACACACACTGACAGAGGGAGACACACAGACAGACACTTGTAGGCTATAACACTAATACAAACCACAGTCATGTAGAAACCAAAGTGGAAAAACGTCTCTCAGTGTCCCGCTCTTAAAGAGTTTCAATGCAATGCTGAGTAGTTGCAACATCTTGTTGATGAGTTCCCAATCGTATGCATGCACACAACCACGTGCAATGTAGGACTTCTGCCATAGCAATGAGGGCAATTTTGGGCCAGACGCACTTCCCAATGTTACTATGCCTGATGCTACTGCATTGGAGGGATTAAACTTGTTCAAGACAAGAATCTACTATCTTCACCACTGATGCTATAATTTGACGCAAAACTGTCACTAGTGTAAATAGTGGGTCGGAGAATAAAATAAACACGACTCCATTGCTAAGATGCAATTTACTAATCAGTTAAAACGTTACAGCAGATGTGTAGTGCAAAAGCTGAGACCTATTGCCAGACCATATACATTCTACCTCAAAACGATGAGAATTTTAAGGAAGTAACTGGTAACCAGAAAACACTGATATAGCTGGAAAATGACGGTTATAATAGTGTGGGAGGGTGTGTGTGGTTCTTTATTTGTTGTACATGACTGATAATGAAATGATAATGAATGAATTATGAATTATGTAGTGAATGATAACAATAGAGTCAACTGACGTGGTTTGCCGTCGGCCATCTCAATCGCTGTAATTCCCAGTGACCACAAATCACTCTACACAAACAACCAACAACAAATATCAACTTTAATATCAACAACATCGGCTTTCATTTAACCTGCCTATTAGCTCACATTAGCTTCCGGTTACCATAAAGTCTCGGATATAATGCACATCTGTGTATAATATGCACCCCCCAGTTTTCAATTTCGCTGTAATGTGAAAATTTGCGTATAATATGCATCTGACTTTCACAGCCATGGCGAATTGGCGATGACCTGTCTGCTTCAATCTGATTGGCTGCTGTTCTAGACCAAAGTGCAGGAGAACATAGCAGCAGTCTGCTAGCTGCATTCATGCCGAGTGAGCCACGCCACTGTTTGGTGAAATTTGATGCTGTAGGACTATTACTGTAGATGTCGCATGCATGTGCCATTCAATGATCATGCTTCATCATTTATCCTCTGGTTGTCATCTGATTGAGAAATCAGTATGAGTAGTACACAGCATTCATACATGGCTGCTGAAAAACTAACAACCCACACAGTACGACCTTTTATACGGTATGATTTTAGGGGAAAAGTATTATATCCAAAATTTTACGGTAGTTCTTCTTCATGAAACCTCCTGTGTTGCTGGAGTTTGACTTTTACCGTTCCTGATGTCTGACCAACAGTATCAAAACTCTGATGTCAAGTACAGCTAACATTCACTAGGACTTCAGTAATTCAGTTATGTGAATGAATCACAGTAATGATAATAATATTACTTTCAATATATTGCAAAGCCTGTGAAGCATGCTGTGAGCCGCTTTAACACTCAGTTAAGCTCATATAAAAGGCACTGCACAAGTCAAAATCAAGTCAATAAAATAAATACCAGTAACCGTCACCATGAGCAATTTAATTCTACAAAATGCAATTAAATTAACAAATAACCTGCTGCAGAAATCCCCAAATTACGTTCAACCTTGACGGCACAACCTAACCTGGAACTGTGGAAGCTGGTAGTAGGAGTTATCACTAGTGTGGTATTAATAGTAATAAATGAATAAATACAAACAGGATACAAATTATGAACTTCCATCATCTCAACAGCAATAACTACAAAAAAACGTATAAACTGGAATGTTCATGATTCCGAAAGTTATAGCAACTTATTATCCAAACTTAAAGCTCACTATTTTAACATTGCATTTTATAACCATATCATCTGTTAGTTGTACTATTTAACCTATATTTTACTTTGTACGGTGCCTCTGCACTACCGATGGGGGGCATCTTAACAAATCCAGATGATGTGATGATGATGATGACGGTGAAATTAGGAGATTGTACATACTCGATTGTCGTAAGTGGCACCAAGATTTTCATCACATGCAATTACTTCTGGAGCCATCCTGCATCACAACAATCATGCATACACATCAGTAAGCACATAAATATATAACAGATTCTGCCAAAATAAACAGATGATATTCTTATGCAGATATACCACGTTCATATGGCCAGAAATAGCTGTATTAATTTATGCATTATGCAACACACAGTCTCCATACACTGTAAAACTCTCCACCTTTATACTAACTCCTCTCAAAATGGTGGCCTACATTCATGCACTCAAAAACTGCTATTCTTACAACAGTCCAACAACAGAAGTTCAAGCACAATATTTTTCCATATTTTCCCCTGACTTCATACAAATGTGAAGACACTTTTCTTGCCTTCTCCCAATCAAATGACTTTTTGAAGCTTTCTAATCAATGCATTTCTGCCTAGATGAAAAATGCCCACACAGTTCACACCATCAGTGCTATTAGTCATGGTTTTCATTTAGATGGCAAATTTTCCAGTCAGCTCAAGTTCCCCATAAACTTACTTATGCACAGTGTCAGACTCAGATCTGGTTGGCTACAGAGGCAACTGTGCAATACTCATACATAATTACATATGCATCACTGAGTGTAGAAGAGATGCCAGTGAGAATATCTCACCAGTACGGAGTGCCAATGAATGTGTTACGTTTGCCAATTGTCTTGTCCAACTGAGCACTCACTCCAAAGTCCACTGCAAATATACAGTCAAACAAACATATCACAACTGTAGAGTTTCAATCACGTATGTTGTACAAAGCACACTTCATGCAGAGTTCTCAGTCTCTGTGAATGTCGACATTGAACTGGATATAGGTGACTCAGGAAATCAGACAGACAAACAAGTATGAATGTACTATGGATCAGGAACTGTAGACAGAAGTGCTAGTGGGCAGCTGGCGGACACTGCTGCATATCCGCCAGACAGACGTTGCACGTGCAATCACCTGATGGCAGCACTTTTCTGCACGAAATGATGCCATGACCGCCATCTGGAAGATGTGACTTCAAATCGAAAATCCAAGTGTCACCCACCCCCTGAACTTCAGGGGTGACACTTTCAGGGCCTGAAGAAGAAGAAAAAAGATGAGTGGCAACATGGGATCATATCCTGATCTAAAAAGAACATGTTTATCCAAGTAAGCCGTGCAAAGCGTCAAAAAGTTTCAAAATATATGGACATAGTGATATAACTGATATTTTCTACAGTCTGAGATAATGCATGACTGCAATCATTATGTAGATTCCGATAATGAAATAACACAGTTAATTCTGATTACTAATCAATTTCACCAGGAACATAATTCACTGTACCAATATATTGGAGAAAAAATGAAGGGGGTCGGGGGGAATGCTGTGTCGATGTGCACCAGTCCTGAGTGAGGTCTTAGTACCAATGAGGCTTAGGCACCAACTAGCTCTAGTTACTGAATGACAAGGTTGGCGGCTTTAAGCAAGCATTAAGACCGTACCCTAGTGATATAGCCTCTAAAGTTCATAAATTACACCAATAAATCATAGACCTAATTTAGTTCTGTCACTGACATTAAGCAAGTGTGAAAGTAAACTAAATTAACTGCACAGCTTGACCTGATTAAGCTTTGTGACAGACTGACCTAGTTTAACTTCGGCATTGTCAGTAAGTAGCACGTTCTGTCCCTTGATATCGCGGTGAATAACGTGGTGAGAGTGCAGATGTGAGAGTCCATTGAGAACCTCTTTACACATGTACGCAATCCAGTCTTCCCTCAGTGAGCTGCCCTTCACCGACTTAATGAGGTCATTGACAGACCCCGCCCCACAGAACTCCATCACAAGCCACAGCTGGTCATCTTTGCCGTTCGGACTCTTCTTGATAAATGCACCGTAATACGTCGCTATGTTACGATGATGTGAGTACTGCAACAACGGCATAAAACACACAGTTTTGTAAGCACCACAGACTGACTGAAACTATTCTTACCGATTCATGGCCAGCTATCATATCGTGTCATATCATACCATAGATCTTAAATGGCAGAACCGTCTCAAAGTGGAGATAAAAGATGCAGTCAGTATCAGATGATGATGTCCGGAAGACTTCTTGAAAAGCAACATTTTGAGCTGGCGGCAAAAGGTGCATTCAGACTGGGACGATGTTAATCTCTGGCAGGACATTCTAGGTCTTTAGGCCAGCCACCGGTAGATTGCTTGACTGTTGGCACCAGAAGACGATTGGTGCCTGTAGAACGAAGTGAGTGTCTGCGGGGAAGACTGTGTACTGGCATGACTGGTCCAAGGTATGGCGGTGCATTTCTGTGAAGAACTAAATGTCATCAAGGCGATCTTATAGTTAATCATATAACAGCACAGTGAGTAGGCACTAAAATAGCCCAATACACATACTTGTTCTCATGTACAAACAAATGATGCATTCTGTGATATTTTTGTTGATCAAGTTGAATATTCATATTTACTCTAGTTTAAGTTCAAAACTGTAGAAGAAGCTGGAATAAACTCTACCACCTTCCCTCAACAATAACTTGCAAAATTTGGATGTTGAAATACAATACACCGACATCAGTTACTGATTTCAAACACGATGCAGAATTTGTTTATTTACAGTAAATGTCTACTACCACATATCCTGTTTTCATTTGTATGTGCAACTGCATGCAGATTACTTTGCAGTATTGGAGCTTCCGTTCAAAATATCTGCCATCAGCAGTGGAAGCAAGCATGCTATGAGTCATGTACGTCACTGGTCAAAGGATGACATCAATGATGCATTATTCAATGATGTGCAAACTGTTTAGCAAGCGCTGCTGTTGCAAAATATAGCAATCTTGTCACACAATATCAGCAGCACTCAGAAATAACAAGTAGGCTGTAAAAGTAAACGTAGGAATCTAAAACAGCTCCCAGTTTAGCATCCTAAAACAAAATTAACATTTGATGTGTACATAATTATGGCTAATATTGCTATAAAGCTGCAAAATGAAACATTCATATTTTGCAAAATAGTGTGGCAACAGCTTTGAGGTGCGGTGGTTGATGTTACTTCAGCTCATCTATCAATGCATTGTGAAAAAAAAACTTATAAAATCAGTCCACCGTTGCAAACGTTATTGTAAACTTGTAAAGTGACACTTTCTACGGCTCTCTCATAATGTACAACTGCAATCCTAGTAAATACAAGTAAGCTACATCATCAGACAATCGACGGACTAAGGTGGGAATTAACATAAAATATAATATGATGAAATACAGACCTGTCTCAGTACATTAATCTCTAATTTGATCTCTGCCTCTTCATCCTATACACAGCATACAATTCACTCATCACTCAAATATACACTGTTCCTGCTGCTGCTGCTGCTGCTGCTGCTGCTGCTGCTGCTACTACTACTGCTACTACTACTACTACTACTACTACTACTACTACTACTACTACTACTACAAGTAAAACAACAACAAGGTAATAGCTTTCAACTTCATTCGACTGGGCTATTTTCCAGTTCTGCTAGGTTAAACCAGGTCTGGAATGTATTCAGCTACAGCTGTAGCAGGAATTCTCACAGATCAGATGCTGTTTCTACCATCACAGTGAAAACATTGATATGAAGTGTTGCAAATCATGGATTAAAGTCAGATGTAGAATAAATTCATTATTAGTGACGAGTCAAATGTACAAAAGGCAATCGTTCTCACCTCGTTGACCTTCATGACTTTGATAGCAGCAAGCTGACCAGTCTTTGTATGACGACCCTGAATAACAGCAACACTACCATGTACAGTGACACCATTGCAACACAAGTAATAAAGTAAGTAAAGTGTAAACTCATATAGCGCACTATCAAAAGATCTCTAATGCGCTGAGTACATCTCATCAATATATTGCAAAAAAGTATGTCTTCAGCTGATGCCTACACACTGAGACTCAGTGCTGGGTCGCAAAGACTGTCAGGTAGCGAATTCCAGGTCGACGGGCCCGCGATAACACAACCAGCAACATAAACTTATGGACGTGACACACACTCGCGAAACTTTCACAACACAACTGTGAGGTTTGATTTGTCAGTAAATAGCATGTTGACATCAACAACTGGTTTATGTGACAATTTTAGGTGCTGAGGAGTGTATGCGGATAATGAGTGAATCAGTTATATAACATGGTGAGTGATTAATCTCAGGTTTTGTCACATAAAGTTGCAGATTGGCAATTTTTGTGTTATATAGTACATAAACAGTCACTTTGTGCAGTGCAGCAGACCAGTTAGTTATTGAGCACAAACACACTATATTTTTTGTTTCATACTCCATCATGTGCAGACAGACAGTCAGTAGCTGAATGTTAGTATGCCTTCAGAATGGTATTTATTACAATATACTGTAAAGCCAAGAAACTAAAATGTGACATTTTACCATAAAGTAAACAAAAGTTTACCTTGAAGACTTGTCCATAGGTTCCATTGCCCACAACTTCAATAAGCTCAAATATTCCAGCAGGCTCCTATTACACATGAACCAAACATGTAGACACAACTCAACTCGAGTTTATTAAAACACAGTAGCCGGATGGCTGAAAGAGATACAGGTAATACAGGTAAATAAAAACACATTTTCAGTTATTGTTAAAATTAACTCTGATTTATTAATGGCAGGGTTAAGTCTCACCAACCAACATCAGCCAGCTTAAGCAGCAGGCTCTTGGCACTCACATGCAGTACATATATAAGACTGCAGTGTTGGTTAGCTTTATTCAACTTAGCTGAAACTAACCACAGTATTGCCAATGACCTCAGCAGCTTGATATACACCAACAGACTTATTACACAGTACACAATTAGAAAACATAATACAATGACATTAACAATAACATGTACTACTGAAATAACACAACTGGTTTAGTTGCATACTGATGCAGAATAGATATATAATATTGCTATAACAATGTCAACAGACCAGTTAGGTCAGAATTACATTTAGCACAATATTGTAAAATCAGCCAAGACAACAGAATGTGACACGTGAATTTGCTCATGCATATTTCTTTCTTTAGTGTGTGGGACTGCAAATGCAGCAAATAGATCGTACAGCAATGTATGAGAGAGTATTCTCTATCAGTTAACACACCACAGCAGTTTCAAAAGTCCCTACAACACTACTCTATTTTCAGTTTTTTTAACTGGACAATTTTTCTAGTTACTCCAAGTTATGCCACATTCCCTAAATCTGTCTTCTTGGAATTGTCAGAGCAGGAATTTTTACAGCTTAGATAGTCTTCTTATATATAACAGCAGCATTAAAGCACTAAATGACTTATGTTACAAGATATTTGGTATGCTGATTATAAAAAATGCACCAGACCCAGTCTACACAGAAGAAAATAGTTTAATGTGATAATATTTTTGTGGATCTTGTTACAATTAAATATCATAGTTATAGCAACATAAAAATGCGTACTCGCAGACTGGCAAGATCAATGTCTCCAAGTCCTCCGGACTTTGGTGCCGCCATTCATAAGGCACTCTATTTGCACTATCAGTTCTGTCAACAACACAACCAGAGCAGGATACAGACAAGCCATTCAAAAGAATAGTGAGAATCTAAACAATTATGACATCAGCCAGTGATTCAATTTCTAACACTTGGAAATGGAAATAAAGTCCAACACACGATTACAGTTCCAACTGTCGGAACCAGATTCAAGTTCTGAGCATCAGGACTCAAACTAATTCAAACCACAGCAGTTCACGTTCTCAGAATTTGAATCTATTTCCAACACACGAAACTGGTGCTCAATTTCTTTTCATTCCGAGTGTGGGAAATGTAACGGCATTCTGACTAATGCATACTGTAGCCTAATACAGAGGTTTTCAACCTTTTTATTCAGCTGACCCAGAAAAAACTTCTTCCAACTCTGTCATAGATCAGCAAAAAAAGAAAAAAACAGCTGGCATAGTTTCTATTTCACGTCAAACAACACTACCATTTTCTGTCACCATTGCCTGTTTTCCACTACATTACTGTTAGTTGACTGACAACAAGAGTTTATTCAAATGTCGCGCATCTGGCTCCACTAACCGGGACTCGAGGCTATGGGGATCGACTTCTGGCAGCCAACTTTCCACTGCTTACAAACACTAAACTAACACTAACCCTAACGCTAACTAAAAAAAGCTTTTAAAAAAACTTTAAAAAATAAAGTGACCAATGCGTGAATTGAACCCATCATACGCCGTACGTAGCAACCAAGCAGCCTGTGAGATAACCCACTGAGTTTCGTGGTGGCATCAGTAGCAGCAGCTGACTAAGCGATATTTAATAAGTCGCCATCCACCTGACGTCATAATGACATCCGGGTCGCTATACTGCCGGGAGCCGATCCCTACGGCGCAAGTCCCAGTTACCGGGAGTGGATACACTATCTTATTCAAATCATACTGAAGTTGTTTTTGATTAGTGGGATTTCATACTAAACTGAAAATTTGTGTATTGGTATGTACAAATTTCAACGTCAATTTTAATGCCATAAAATTAATTAAAACCACCACCATAAAAATTCTGAAACACAACACAATCATTAGACACTGAAGGTCATTTTAATTGTGAAACTTTTTAAAAGTAGTTGTATGACACATCTTGGAAATAATGGAGACATATAAAGTTTACAGGAGCTATCCAATACAACTGGCAAAAACCCTAACCCTAGATAGGTTAAATGCTACCTTTAACGCAAGTTAAACTT
>Ga0056132_1000403_pt1 | contig 10782 bp, 8 predicted proteins | sample WorMetLIZISLAND2_3_FD_71119 | JGI IMG/M metagenome (GOLD analysis project Ga0056132, IMG submission 71119) | Marine gutless worms symbiont microbial communities from Max Planck institute for Marine Microbiology, Germany - Olavius clavatus LIZARD... ...
GAACCACTGGTAAACGTAACTTAAGAATTAGATAATCTAACAGGCAAGGTCCATTTACAGCCAGGCTAATTAAGACAGATAACAAAGGTCGTCGCGATCAGCAGTTTTAGAGAAGTGCGGTGATACCGCGGTATTACAGACGACGGTTTTTGATGAAATTTTCCAGCGTCGTCGACAGAAGTTGGGAGAACGTTCAAAACTCTCTGCCGCAGTTCAATAACATTCAGGCCAAAATTTAACGCGTGGGGGTCGATCTAAATAGAAGACTTCGCAGAGACCGAGGTCCGGTGCGTTGCATCATGTATTTAACCGACTCTTAGGACAACTCCGCCAGGCCATCCTTCTGTAATAAATACCCGGCGATAGTTACAATCAACGATGGGAAAAAAGATGAGTTCTGCACTGCAAAGGAAATGAGGTTCAACGCTTCAACATTGGTCCGGTATATGCAAAATGTTTTATTTCCTGAAAACCCAGCCTCTCTAAAGTCGATAAAATGCGTCCGCCCAAGGTAAAGAGGAGACAGTGCGGCTAAGATAATTTCGACGACCTTGACCGAGTTATATTTTGCACTGAATAACGAACAACTCGCACTCGCCTGATCGTCACCAGAGGTCACTGATGACGTCTCGTGGTCACGTGACACGGCAGCCATATTGCTTGACGTCACGTTCGATTCCTGCACAGCCGACGAGATTGTACGATACAAAACTACTCGTACTGTAAGCAAAGGATCTCGACGCGTCGCTAGAACGAAGCGCCACTACCACAGATTCAAGAGATACTAGGCCTATGCAAATGATGCATATTTGCAAAAGCAGCATATACAAAACTGCTGAACACTGAACACTGAGTTTATTGCACACTTGCGGCTGGATAGCCGAATATATGAATAGATTATAAAAGTATAAAATATTGGCAACAGATTCGGCCAGCAGGCTAGCATAACTAACTATTACACTTTGCAGTAAACGGATGGAAACTGAAGAAAAACTTCCAAAAATATTTTTTTAACGTCGGGCACATTAATAACTGTAACCGAATGCCACCAGACGACTGACTGGTGGATTAATCGGTAACAGCCGTAAGATGCCAGTTAGTTAGTTAGAAACGTCAGATTTAACATGCCGTAAACAGCAGCTTCATGGACTGACACGTAACAACACGACAGTTAATACATTCACCTAGGTCAACTCAGCTTTTCATCCCTCATCATCATCACCATCAGAAGCGTCGGCGTTTCCACGATATCACGCCACTGATCACGGTCATAAGCTCTGTGCCAGGCCGACCACAGCCCCGGGTTCTGATGTTTGAGGTCATTCTCAACGGGGTAGGTAAATCGAGTACCGGCCTCTGGTTGGGATTAAGGTGGGGTGTGTTCACCTGTGTTAGGTGGCAGATAACAAACATTACGACTACTACAACAACTACTCACACAGCTACTGCTGCTGATACTACTGTAGTACTACCCTATTGCTTTTGATTTGGTTTAACCAGATGAATTAGGTTATTTCGCGTTATGGCGTATCCCCAAATTTTTAGAGTTGTTGCAGAATGATTTACGATTTTTTTTTACAAAAAAGGTGTGTGATTCCATATGGCAAGTGACATCTGGTAGCTCTGAGATGGAGCTTCATTAAGAGTTCTACTCTTCTTAACGTAACTTATCTTAAGTAGCCTATTGACTTAATTATTTAAAACAGTTAAACGGCTACGAAAAAGAAAGTCAGCGGCTACATGAAGACAGGAAGGCTTGTGTTTTAAGACGTCTCTTGAAGGTGCTAAAAGAAGTCGCAGGTGATGATAAAATTACCGTGTCGGTGGCTGCAGCAGACGAGGCGTCGGGCCTCAGCAGCAGCAGTGACGTCATTGTCATGGCAACGGAGTGATCATCACGTGACGTTTCCTTGGTTTCCGTGACGGACGTGGATGACGCGTTGGCGGCGACAAACAGGTCTTCCTGACTACGGGACTTGAACGGCATCAACAGAGCCGCCCGGATACCGTCGGCGATGTTGTGAGAACGTCGCTGTTCTTGCCGCGTTATCTGCTAGCAAACAAGGAACGCAGCTGTTGCTGTCATAGTCGATCGTACGACGCAACTGTATGGTACGGCGTTCGTGAAACAGAATGCATACGCAAAGTGTGTGGACTTAAGGTGAAGATAGCCTACGTAAATAGGCCCAAGCAAATATATTTCTAACCTAGGCTATATTCGCCAGATCGCACCAACGTCCATGGTGCAAGGGGTGGGCAGTTTGAGGGGATAGGGTTTGTGTAAGGGTTGAAAGTTGTAAAATCGTGATCCTGCAGGGATACTTCCTATAGAATAGAATAGAATAGAATAGAAAGGGGAGTTTAGTGCCTTCCATGCGCGAAACCGGACCTGAAGGGCATTACACTGTCAATCATTAAAACACAAGCTAAAAAGTGCGACTTGAGTCTGCGTTTAAAAGAGTGTAAACTGTCCGCGTGACGAACTGCCGCTGGCAAACTGTTCCTATCCGTTCAGACACTTGGTAGGCTATAGGGTGTATCGTTTAGCCACAACGCACAACATCACATGACGATGACTGCATGCAGTACGATCGGCTACAAAAAAGAGAAATAAGCGCAAAAAGTGATCAATGTGGGTTCTAGGACTATAAATCTGGGGGCAACATGTGAATCTGTGAGCTGCTAGCCCTGCCAGCCTGCTGCAACGTAGCACCGCCCTTAAACGACGCGTTAAAGACGTCGAAGTAGGTAGCTTCACTACTGCAAAATCAAACAATAACAGACTAATGCAGATGTATCAAGAGAGTGGTTGTTGCAAAGTAGACCAATAATCCACCACCTGTCGCGGTGATCCGGACTTGCTACGTGACTTGTGGTCGTCCGCCTTCAGCCGGTCAGCTCTGGCCGCCACTATTGCTGCGTCACCGGACGATCCGCTCCCGGCCACCGACCCGGTCGGTATCGACTGCGCCCGAGGGTGATACCCGCCAGTCGACGGCGGTGACGCCTGCCGCTTTCCGTCTCCCTTCGTCGACGGTCCCAGACTCTTAGTCTCGGCTGGATGCGGCTGGGAGTTTGTCTTACGAAGGACAGGGCTGTGAGATGACGGTGGTTGCAGCAGCTGGGCTGGAAACGCAGTGACGTCAGATCCTGGCCTGTATCAAGATAATACACAAAAGTTCACTTTTGTTGGACCTGCTAGCTCAATAATGCCCTAAATCGATTAGACACGTATCGCCATATAGCTTCCCCGTAGACGGGAAAGTTGCCAAATTGTTGCCAACTTGTAAGCGACACGGCGAACTATCATGACGTCAAGATAGTTTGCCGTGTCGCTAACAAGTCCGCAACAAGTTGCCAAGAAGTCTGTTGGGTCGTTGTAAACTTGTAATGGAATTTGGGAAACGTCACGACACAACAGACATAACGGAATTTTGCCCGCGCCAACTAGTTACGGATTTGCTACCGAGAAGCTGCGGGGAAACCGGTGTAATGGATTTTGACCTTAACACCACACAGGACAAGAAAGTCGTGCTGTCGCGGGGAAACCGCGCGATGCCGTTTTAAATTTCTATGTATACAAAGGTTAAAGGTTAAAGGTTACAGTTCGTATGCCGAGAGCCACTTTTTCCATACCCCACTCCTATTCCGGCTAAAATTTCGTGGTGTTCCCTCTGAACTATTTTCGAAGTATTCCAACCTATGTGATCAGCGTAGTGAGCGTACCTCAACGTCACAGACGGACAGACGGACGGACAGACAACTTGCTGTGGCATCATCGCGCGGTAAAAATTATTGGTCGGTTTAATCAGAAATCGAACATAGTCGTAGCTCTTCTTACATTAACTCAAACAATTGTAGCAATCATTAGCCAGCCCATGCAATTATATCAATCAATCAGTCAATCAATCAATCGGATTTCTGAAGTTGCCTGAACAACACAGGCACCTCGTTGTATACTAAGGGCTATATCTGTCAATGTTTTCCTGGTATCGGAGGGGATAATGTGTCATCATTCACTGTTAATTTTTGTGCTCTGTCTGCCTGTCTGTCTCTCGGTGCTTCGTGCGTTTTTATACGTTATATTTTTCTACACAAGTGACGTCTGGATATAATTTACGAAATGGCAAAGTTCTGAGACGGCTTGACAGCACTGACGTCCAAGTCCTGCGGCAGAGCGTTGCAGATGCGATCATTGCGGGAAGGCCGGTAGGTAACTGAAAAAGCCCAGTTAGCGACTGTTGAAAGTTTGGCAGGCAGCACTAGAAGGCGACTGGTACCAGTAAAGCTATTCATCTTGGCGGCATTCTTGTCACGTTCAATTACTATACGAAGACTTATCCGCTCTGTTAACAGCTGCAAAGTAGAATCTGTACAGTTTCCTAGAAGTTTGTACTTGAACTTGTTTGAATCTGGACTCGAGTTAGCAACATCATCATCAATTCATCATCAAACGACATTCGTAACAACTGAAGAACACGCCTTCTCTCAGTAGCATACATGACTTCAGCCATAACCACCACAGCGCCTCTGTATCTAGTTTTTACACTGACACCATGGCTCTTTACAATTTACAAATCAGCTTTTGTGTTATGTATTATGTTAAGTTATCACCGTCATCACCGTCGTCACAGAAGGTTTAACGTGGCCTAAATACATAAAGTTAGTTCTGCATTTCCTTCCCCTGCCATTCTCTGCCGCAAAGCGGTCCCCAGAAATACAGCTAGGGAGTCTGGGGGAGTGTTGTAAGCTCCCCCAGCGGGTCCAGGCAGAGTCCGGCCGCCAAGTGGCTTTTGCTGCGGTATGGGCTCAAAAGAAATCACTTCGTGGGCCTAATTTATCTTATTTTGCGTCGTCGCCCACGTGTTGAGATGGCTGTTCTGCATATATCGGCTATTGAATACAATATTGTCGAAAGGTAGGCTACTTACACGTCCTTTGTTAACTCCTTCTGGTAAGATATTGGAGACTGAAGTGCTGTAACACAACAGAACCGTCGGACAAATTGTATGAATTCCAAGTATTTATCAGAAGATAATTGTTGCCAATTAATTACGTTACTCCTTAAGCAGCAGGAAGCTTTAGACGACTAAATATATACATCTTTATTTCGCCAAAAGGCAGCATAAACAAACATTACAATGCGTCATAACATTGTTTATCAACTCTGTAAACGAACGCACGCAGTACGATCGGCTATCTCAACAACAGCTAGGCTTCTTGTTGTATCTTTCTTATTATACAGTATAGATCTAGTACTGTATAGAATCGTATTGTATTGTATCGTAATCATACGTTATTATCATCATTTAGTACTTATCTCATAACTATTCTTTAATCAACAAAGACACGTCATTTCATCGTACGACTGCTTTACAAACACGCTTATTAACTTTTTATTGTTTATTGTTTTTTAACATTCATCATTTTACTGTTAAGTTGCGTTCTGTCAACTTTTTCTTTAAACGAATATTGTATTTGGATTATTAATCGATTACTGTGTCATTAATTATTTAGTATTATTATTTGTTATTATTATTTTTATATATTTACATGTATCTTACTACCTATATCTTACCCACTTTATCTATATCTATCTATACGCCACTTCAATTTGTAGACCGCTCCTGTTCTGGTTTTCCTTTAAGTGGCCGTATATAAATGTTTTATTATTATTATTATTATTATTATTATTATTATTATTATTATTATTATTATTACTGACCACGTAGGAAGTCTCCCTGCATGTCGAGTATAGATCTGAGCTGTGATGTCCAGTTCTCTTTGACTTCCTCACTCGGTGCTTGGCAGTGGATCTTCAAGTCTGTCTGTGGCGTCTTGTCCAGCAGTGAGAACATCAATGGTTCGCCGCTGATATTGTCGTTCATCGACATGTTGTTAATCTGAACATTACATCACAACAAGGCCAACTCAGCCTTCCATCCCTCCGGGGTAGGTAAATCGAGTACTGGCCTCTGGCTGGGGTTAAGGCGGGGTGTGTTTCTGTGTTCACTTGTGTCGGGTGGCAAGTAACACTGTGTGATCCCATATGGCATGACATCCCGTAGCTCTGAGATGGAGTTTCATAAAGATCTATACTCTTCTTAACTTAACTTAACAACAAATCTGACTTCCCCACCCTTAAACCGATCGTACTGCATGCAGTATGATCGGATTTTGGGATCATAATGTCGTCTGTCTGTCTGTCTGTCTATCTGAACGTCCGTCTGTGATGATGTGTTTTCTGGCTAAGCGATACATTTACAGAAAACATGTCTGAACAAGTGAACAGGACGTGCCCCCTAGGAACACGATTTTTCAACTTTCAACCCCTACACCGACGCTATCCCCTCTAACTGCCCACTCTTGAACCATGGACGTTGGTCGCATGCCATCTGGCGAATAAATTACAACCATACCGTGAAAGCCGAGAACTATACAAATGTCCACGTCTGAAATAGCCATCGTCAGCATGCAGCAGGGCTATTCCAGACATCGTCGTACGATCGGCTCATTCTTAGCAATAGCTAATTTTCTTCTTTCTTGAGTTATCAACCAATCAATCAATCAATCAGTTTATTACGCATAAAGAAGCACAATAAAATACAGCGAACATAGAACGAATGTAAATGGAAGACAACACGAGAAAATAAAATTCAAAATTTTAAAATGTAGGTAAAACATAAAATTACAAGCTTATGTATTGTAATTTTACGAGTTAATTTTGCTCAAGTTTAAAACCAGTCGGCTAGATTTGTCTGGTACGTGTGACGATACCTTAATGCTGTTCTTGTAGATGTAACCAGGACTTGACATGTTGTTCCTCCGCTTGTCGATCTCCTCGCTAAAGATGACAATCTGTTCAAAGAGAAAAACTCGTCGCTCCTTCATTGCCTGCTTGTCAACTCTCGGCGCCTTTGCAGATTGCTCGACAACTAACAGCGTGTCTTGTAGTAGCAGTTTGCCCTGCGCCGTTATTTTTCCCTACAACAACAGCAGTGAGCGAATAATGAGCAGTTTCTTACACTTCAGCACAATGTAGACTACATTTAGCGCCATACAGTTAAAAGCGAAAACAATAGAAACTCCCACGCAGGCTTTGCAAAGGCGATGAAGCATAGCAAGCGCGACAGGTAACGGAGTTCTGACGGCGGAGCCCCAGCGGGATCCAGGACAGAACCCCCGCCTCCCCGAAGGTGAAAAGCCTTTTGTCCATTTTCACACAAATGAGGGGAAAAATTTTCTTCTTCTACGTACTTATGGGGCCCGGAGCCGGATTACCAGATAAGATGGATAAGGGCTGTACGTACCTCAAAACCTTGAAGACGGCCGACGTTCATCATATCGTTAGCGGCTTTCGGTACAACGCGCATCACTTCAACGGCTTTCTTGAGATCTGTCGTGTCGAGACCTGCCCGATCAGTGTACTTCAGTATCTCCTGCAGATAAATGTTAAAATGTTAAATGTAATAAAATATGTTTAATTTGTGTTTATGTGCTTCCAGATGGTGTAATAAACGATGATGATCATAGTGTCCAAAATTACGCGTCACTGCACAGACACTGCACAATGAGAGAAGAGTCAGCAAGCGGGATAAGAAAGTGAGAAGAGATGTGATTTAAGACGACCGCAGAAGATGAAGAGAGAGGGGGCAGTGACGTGTGATTGACGAGCGGCTGCAACAGGAAACGCTCTGAGGCCCACGGTGGCCTCTTGTGCTATGCCTATAATTTTATAGGCTAGCTCGTGAGCAGTGTTGGGTAAAATACTTTTGAAAAGTATTTAGAGTAGAAGTAAAAGTATCTGCTTAAAAGTACGTTAAATACAAGCATAAATACTTTTTTAAGTATTTAAAATACTTTTGCAAGTATAAATACTTTGAAAGTATTTAAAATATTTAAAATACTTAGGCCCCCCATACTTAAGTTAAGTCTTAGGCAAGCAAGTAAGACACGGACGGATGAATATTACAATGTTTTACGACTGTAGAAGTTTACTTTTTCATCTGAGAACTGAGATGATCTGACCGCTGACACCGAAGAGAAATATGCAGCTGGCTGTTGACTATACTCACGATGGGCTTACAACGCTCGCATTAATACGCAAGATATCGACGGCCAATGACAGACCTTGAGAAGTAACTGGTACTTCATGATTCGTTGAATCGGCTTAATTAGCATATCAGGAATCTGCAGCCTGTGTCCGAGCTTCAGCCGCAACTCCTGCAAAATGACAAAAACCACAACATTTGAGCCGTGAACCATGACCCGCTGAACCAATGTGTCATATCTGTAAAGCATCCATTTGGCGGCAGCGACATATTCAGTGAAAGAAATTGTACACGAAAACAAGAAAGAAAATCTTCCGAATATCGACTCGTACAGGTGTTTTTGTACAAGTTTCTTCAGCATATGTCATGGGAATTACGCCGCGAAACCCTTGCATCTTTTAATCTCGTTAGCTGAAGATGTAAGACATAACACGACAAGGACGTATTAAGACTCTGATGGCCTGGGGGGTTGAGAACGGAGTCGTCGGAGGTGGCGTAGACAGTTTGGGAGTGGGGTGCCCCTCCTCAAATTTTTTTTTAATTTTAAGGTCTCGAAAAATTTTGGTGCATTCTCCGTCCTTCTGATGAACATGACTGTAATATACGAGTTAATTGTAACTGTAAGTAAAAAAATTAGTAAACTTCTTTACTTATCCTGGTAGGCCTATCTTAGTGGTGGGCTTGGCGGCTGCAGCCCCGCGCTTATGTCCCTGTAACAGTAACACGGTCCTTCCTTGACATCTGCAACCTTCTGCCAACCCCAACCCCATCACAACGACCTTTTCCACGGCGTCTTTAGTCCATGTGCTAATCTTAAAGCAGAAAGACGATTAGCAGCTACATTTGCAAGGTCTCTCTGACTCAGCAAGGGATGAGTAAGAACGCTTTAGCATGAGATAAGCTTCGTCGCGTGGTAGCTTATGCGCTAAAAGTCTCGCCGTCTCCAGATATGGAAAGGTTTATACATTTTGCTAATCCGACAGACGAAGGACGACACCCACCCACTCACGTAGTGCTCTCGCATTAGACGGCCGGCGATTAACCGCACGCACACCGACATTTTCGTCGTGGCGACAAAGACAACGAAATAGAGCACTTTACAACTGGATGCTTAATGCTGCAGCAGAGGGATTTAGATTTAGCCAGCACGTCCACGCGCTAAATCGTGACGATACTTACACTTACTTACTTATTTGGTTAATTCAGTCTATTTTCGTTCGATGCATCTGAGCAATACTTTGCAGCAAAAATGATGCGTACTTTTATAACTGCTTACACAAATACCGTTATATGTGTAGCCAGTCTATTCCCGTTTAAGCTGCATGGGTCCCAATAATTCTCCCAAAGGACAGCCTTTACATATTATTGGCCCAACGTGTATACCGCGACGTACAGCTTATAAAGCTATAATTTAATTCCGCATATGATTATAGGACTAATTACTAAAACTTACGTTTCGATGGTCCACTGCTTGGATCGGATTATGATCGTGGATCTGTGTTAATTTTAGTGATTCCGAAAAATTCCTCCAATGTGGGGGAATTGTTCACGATCATAAAATTATGATCGTCAATTTTGGGGCAAAAACTATACTATCTAAGATCTTAGTCAACATCGCGCGTAAATAAGGTAGACGTCCTTCTGAAAGCTGATAAAGGGGTGGGCTGCTTGATAGTCAATCAATCAGTTTATTTGGTACAGTAACATAAAAGCAGCAGAGTATGACAGAAATCAGTGAAAAAAATAAAATAACGCTAAATGTGTTATACGGACATTAAAATCTGCAATAACAAAAGCCAACGTTAGATAACACAAATACAAATACTAAAATAACACAATTTAAAAGCTAATGAACTTTGAAAAAGTATCGTAAGCATCTTCCAGTATATATCTGTAGATGCCCCTCTAATTACCTCAAAGTAGTCGATGTACTCGGCTACGATGTACTCTGACTTGGGCTTGTTCTCACAGTACTTGACGTACATGTATAAACGCCGTTCCTACAGCAATCACCAATAAACAACAGTCAATCGAAGCAGAAGAAGATTACGGTGACGTGGTCGTCCCGCGTTCGTGTACTGTGCATTTCGGTCAGCGCAGTTTCCGCTTATCTGCACCATCTGTATGAAACGACCATCCGCCTGAACTGAAGAATAGCGACATTAGTAGAGAGGGTTTTAAATCTTGCCTTTAAAAGTCATGACTTTTTCAGCATGCCTACTCGTAACAGACGCCTCTGTGAACTTTTGTTTAAGGGGCGCTAAGTCTACGTCATGATTGATTGATTTATTGATATAAAGTTCAAGGTAGGATGAAGGTCGGGTCAACCGACGGACTGGGTCGAGTAGGGTCAACCTACGGGTTCAGTTGGGTCTTTTCAGCATACCAGCACAAACAAGAAGAAGAAGAAGAAAAGATTTCGCAAGAACCTCGATCCGTTGTTCGGCGCTGTTCTGCATTCATCAAATGGTTCTGCTCTGATGACAGCACCACTAAAACTATTTTTATTATCGTTATTATTATTGTAGTCAAAATACTACAGAAAACTCACGTATCGAGTAAACATTAATCCGAGCCTTTCCGGTTCTTCAGCGCACCGGTTTAGCTCCGGTTGAAACGTCCTAAACAGACAGTGCAACTTAGCGATTAAATTCTCGTGAATCCAGCGATATGGCAGGAACCTAGCCACGGGAGAAGCCTGGGGGCACCTGCCCTCAAATTTTTTCTCCCC
>Ga0056132_1000404_pt1 | contig 10781 bp, 8 predicted proteins | sample WorMetLIZISLAND2_3_FD_71119 | JGI IMG/M metagenome (GOLD analysis project Ga0056132, IMG submission 71119) | Marine gutless worms symbiont microbial communities from Max Planck institute for Marine Microbiology, Germany - Olavius clavatus LIZARD... ...
GCACTGACTACGACGTGGCCCCACTATTACTGTTACGTGTCCTTGCAGTCCTAGGACTTACGCCACGTTAAAGTACATTCGTTCATCATCATCATCATCAAGTCATCGCGGGCTGCATTAAGTGCACATTTTGTCTGAGGGCTGATTTTTGAGACCCATGATTTCAAGTACATTGGTTGCAGTAGTTATGTAGTTTGAGAATATTTATACAGCCCTTGAAGATAGCTGTGATTAACTCATATTCGTCACAGAGTAGAACTTGCCTATGTTAAGCCTGCTCTGCTCCATGATAAAAAATAATTATGTATGTAGTGAAAACACTGTATGCATTATGTGATAACTATTGGTTATTCCGATACATATGATACTGTTAATAAATAAATGCAAGTAACAGACATTCTGTGCTGACCAGATAGCAGCAATGCACAATTTAATACAAGTAACACGTCAATGAACTAGAATCATGTAACTACCACAAATATAGATATTTTGACGTAAACACTGGTTGTGACTCGTTTGCAAACAAATTCAACAATGTTACATTATTGGTATCATACTAGCTCTCACACTGTAGTTAGTTAATGGGCTTAACAACATTTTGTGCAGATGTGGCTTCATTATTTCATAGACTTTTTTTGACTTTTAATCTAAAATTTGCAAACAAAATCAATAATTAATTAATTATATTATCAGTTTCACAGTAGGTTTTACACTATAGTTAGATAATGGACTTAAAAACAATTTGTGTGGATGTGGCTTAATTATTTATTTCATAGACTTGTAATCTAAATTTTGTGAAGCACTAAGTAAGCAAATACAGCCAGATAAAACGTGGTAAAATCTCTGTAGTGGCCTGGGTTACAATGTACCTAAACTTTTATGCAATCATCATTTGGACGGCACAATTTTGCATGAATAAAAATCTATAGAACATGAGCTAACCAGTTTTGGCAGTCAGTAATCTAGTTAAAGTACATACCGTAAAACTTTTAATAGAAGACGCGGCTTCCATTAGAACATCTAACTTAGACCCCCGGCTTGTATTAGAGACCAGACTATTGGAGACCCGCTTTCTATTAAAACATTGTCAACTTGCCATACCAGGGTAATAAACTTTTTCTGTACATAGTGTGCACATCAGTAGTTACCATAGCGTACACTATGAAACGCATTTACTGGTACTTTTTATTTCATCGAAATACTGGCTATGACGTCTTTAATAGCGTCATAAGGAGGCACCCGGCTTCAATTGGATAACAGACTTGTATTAGAGACCCGGGTACTATTTGAGACCCGGATTCTATGAGAAGTTTTACGGTACACGGTGGAATGTAAAACTGGTAAAAATTGCTACATAATTGCATGCATTACGTCCATACAAATGTACTACAATAGAGAATATAAACTTGATTCAATGTAAATATTTACAACAAATTTCTACGCAGGTAAGGTATAGTTTCAGACGTATCAGTATATTGTGCTTCCAACAAATGTTCCTTAACGATCCATGGAACCACAGTAATAAATACTTAAATAGGGTATACATCACTTACGAGTACCGTAGTAAAGCACCGTAACAAAATACACATTCAAAATTCTAATTGTTACATAACTTGTGCGTATCTGTTAGGTATATTCTGTTTACCACAAAATAAAATACCAAGATAATGAGATGCTACTGGTACATCCTAATCATTCAGCATATACTTTCCAGCTATCTACAATTCACTATTGATCTAACTGAATTGTATAAAAACATGTTTTGATTTTTATCCTTCACTGAAATGGAAATACTAAGTCATGAAAGCTTCATCAGGGTGTCTACAACTCCTGGAAATCTCCTGGAATTTAAAAACCCTCCTGGAAATCTTCTGGAATTTAACTGGTCCTCCTGGAAATTTTTGTGTAAGATGTCGAAGATCGACCGCATTGGTTTCCAGTCATAAAAATATGGATAAATATTCGTTGCAAAAATACGAAATTTATTGCCATCAGATGTGTTTTTTTCAAGTTCAGGATGCACCAAAACCCATTTTCGGCCGGGGCTCAGCCCCGGACCCATGTGGGGGAGCTTATGACGCTCCCCCAGATTCCGAAGCAAGGCAAACATGTCCTGGATTTTTCTTAAGATCCCTCCTGGAATCTCCTGGAAATCTCCTGGAAATTTGCTTGATTAAATTTGTAGACACCCTGTTCATAAGCGTACGAGCCAGGGGGCTGGGGGGGCTACAGCTAGCCCCCATACTCGGGCAAACCCATTATTTTTCGGGCAAAAGCAAAATTTTTCCGGCAGAAGACAACAGGCAAAAATGAAAATTTTTTTTCGTATTTATTAAACGAAAAAACGGAACTCATTCTGTCTTTCGAGATACAGTGCCCAAAATCCGAGATTTTTACTAATAATTACTGGGCAAAGTAATTTTGCAAGTTAGCATATCAGGTTTTTTCAGGCACCGTGGAAAAATTTTTCGGGCAGATGGCTCAGCTGCCCTAGAGAAAAATTGGCCCGTACGCATAAGGAAGGCTTGTTGCTAGCGCATGAAAATAAGAGGATAATCCACAGCTGTCTGCTGCTGCATTTCCGTTGGCATTACAATCTTGATGTACTTGAGTGCTCGTTTAGCAGCAGCACTCTTAGCAATGCGATAGTTTCGTCCAACTCCAGTGAATGTTCCTTTGCCAACAACATTTACAGTGACGCGAATCTTGCCGTCACTTGTTCTCTCCGGTTTCCTGTCACAGCACAGAATATCCATAGTTTAAAATAATCAAAGCGCAAAAAAACTAGCAAAAATCAACGTTTGGCGACATGCAAAAGAAATATACTGATGTTCAGTGGCAAACTTTGTCATAATGACAGCACTCTACATAATGTTACGGGTGTTGTTATTACAGAACACTAACAGCTTAGTGATTTAATAACAGAAGTGACTAAATAAAAAACAGATCATGAATAATGCACAGGCAGCAGTTGTACATGGAATAGCAATAGGTATAACATTATGGATGCTTGACACCATTGCAATTTCTTACACTTTAATAGAAAATAATAAATATGATGCATACAATCTGTCACAATGGGTTCATACAGTATGTAAGAGATTAGAAACTAGCTGATCTGTATGAATCAGTTCTAAAATATTGGAGTGTGCACTACATACTCCTGTCCTCCTATCTTGCACTTTACACTGGTCTACATGTAATCTGATCAACTTTTTGTTCTCATTCACAAAAATAATACCGATACAACTACTATTATTATCTATGCTACTCTTCCCGCAGTGAACAATGTCCAATTTTTGGTTTGTAATCAGAGCCTGAAACAGTTTTAGAAGTATAAGATTAAAAACTCACTCGAACTTAGCTGTCTCTGGTTCCATTTCAAGCAGTTCTCGCACTGGTGACTTCGGAATCTTGGCAAGGAAAGTGTCTGAACATTTAAAGAATACACCAAGACAATGCAGTCCGACATGTTCAGGCAAATTATCTTATGGCAGTAATTTCTTATTCTAGTGCAGTATAAGATTGACGTACATCTCACACAGGGAGACCAGCAAGAACAAGATTGAGGTTGGATGATATCCAGCACTGATGTGGGACATGTGTGCATGACCTCAATGTTGGCACAAAACTGCTCCAGCTGGAACAGATGATTCCTCAAGCATGTGACACGAACAGGAACCAGTGATTGATTGATTGATTGATTGATTAACATCAACAGGTGCTGAGCCCATGGATTGCAGGAAGGAGGAAGATAGACAACTGCCTATAGCCTGTTTATAATTTAATACTAGCTCCATAATAATACAGAACCGTAATAATACAGAACAGTCAGTCAAATGGAACTCTTCACCATATGTGACAGAGTCATTTGACTCCGAAAAGGGTTTCAGCGGAGTTGACCACACTTTGTGCACTTTTCGGAGTACATTTTGAGCAGACTGGCCCAAGTGTTTGAAGCTGAAAGTGTAGATTCTGTTGCCTATTATTTTTTCTGACTAATAAGACAAAGAAGAACTGGTATGAAGTTAACTAAAATTTTACATTACATGAAATATGTAGATGATTTAGTGCTGCACCGTCAATGAGTAAGAATAAATTCAAAGCATAGTGACAGACAGATGAGATGGCTTGCAGCTAGTTATGTTGACAGACAGTCAGTCATACAAATTATTTAAGTGTCACTTACTGAGAAGTGAAACTAGTACTACGGGTGCTGTAGAGGCTAAACTGGGAAAAGATGAGGTGGTGTTTATAGAAGAGTGGAAATTATGGAAAACTGAACAAGAACCAGTGTTAAAGCAACACAGAACTGATGTGAGGCACAACGAAAAGCAACATTGCTGAACATAGCCGTTCAGTAAATGCCATAAGGCCTGAAGGAAAGAACAACCTGAAAATACTTGGAAAAGAGCTACGGAAAACAGTTTTTATGCAGTTGAAAAATAATGAAGGTCAAAGTACAGAACACAGCTGGATGGAGAACAACATTCCATTGATATATACTTCACAAACACTAACAGTGTCTAAATCAGACGAGTCAATCGCCTCAACAACAGTATTGCAACGTATTACTGTAAGTGACAACTAAACAACAAGAGACATAAAAGTATTAGTTGTGTGTGCAATCACACATACCGACCATAGACGCCAAATGACTTGATGTAAGTAATATAATGTAGGTAGAACAATGACAGTGTGGTGAAGTATCTAGCCATATCAACCAATAATACCAGCACATTCATTTTTACTGCAATAATATGATCAGAAATAGTTTTGGTCAATATACAATGTGAACTGGTTCAATTCTGCACAAGATAAAGACAACTACCATCTACAACTGCTAACAGGCATTTACCAATATGTGGCTTCATCATCCTGTAGTAGACTTTCCACACAGCATCAAGAGACATTCCACTATCCAGATAGATGGCACCAGCAACAGATTCAAATATATCGCCAAGTGCCTTTGGTATTTCGATATCTTCTTCACCATTCTCATCCAAACAGTCCATCTGCAATGATAATAGAATGCGATTAGCTAATGTTTTGTCAGAAACTGCAAAGCTGCATTTACTGAAATCAAAGGTATCTGTATATTGTCCATGAATTTATCATAAAGCAAACACTAAACACTCAGTAAAAAGAAAAGGAGTTTGTATAGAAAGTAATGCAAAATAACTAATAAGTAATAAAAACAACCAAATGCTTTCATCTGTAGTGCTATGCACTTCTGTTTAAATAACTCCAGTTTTGCTCAACAGTACAATCAGTTTTGGATTCAACAAGAAATGCGGCTACTGTAAATTCATTTTGAGTGACACAGATTTAACTCGACCAATTTTATGCAATCTTTTCGCATCAACACGGTGAATTCTGTAACCATAATTTTAAGAGACATAAAATTATTATTACCTCATCATCAAGGATGACCTCATAGTTGTGTTCCATCTGCCAGCGAACGAATTTCTCAATCACCGCAAACAGCTGCGGAGACACTGTCTTGAAGTATTTGTGGAAGTTCCATTTAACGGCAAGGCAAGCAAAGATGTTATTGTTAACCAAGGCTGATCGTAAATCTGTCAGAACACCTGCTCACCAACAGAATCATAAAAAGAGTCACAGCCAGACCAAATAAAATAGGAAACCAGCTTTAACCAACATCCACACTGGTCTATTAATCTCTTCATATTATCACAAGTTTCTTGCTTACTGAACAGGCATGCAACAAACCAAATTATCGCTACAATACACTAGTCGCAACAAACCAAATTATCGCTACAATACACTAGTCACTAAAAGATCATCAGTATGCAATCACTTTCATCTGAAACATATCATTATGTCAACAAACAATCCACAGGAATTTTCATGACATTATATACAATGAAAAGACATAATCCACTGCTCTTTGAAAGTGTGTAATTAAACAGTACTAAAATACCTGGAGAGTGCTTTTTTGAGTCTTCATACAAATGTCGAGTGATAATATAGTCCAGAATGGCATCACCTAGAAACTCTAACCTAAAAACAACAACCATGTATATTTGGCCTTAGTGACTAGTGAGTATAATAGTATATATTACATACTACATATTATTGTATACAATATATTACAAGAAAAGTGTGCCATTGCAAAGAACATCACGCAATGCTTCAACTAACAGCACATGACCACATGCAGTGGTGGGGAATGCCACACTCAGTCTATTGCAGTTACTAATCATAATGAGCAAGTTGTAAATACCGACAGACTGAAGATCTGGCACTTTGTAGTACAAGCAATCCTGTATCACTGGTCACAAGTGCATTTGGTAAAATATCATTATAGTTCAAAAGAACCGCCAACTTTTTACAGTATTACATTTGCGTACCATATAGACATAAATATTATCATACAGTTTGACAACGTTTATTGCAATGATGTTCTATACGGCTCTGCAGCACACAGTAGAAAATACTGCTAGAAAACCCACTGGGATGGTAGTTAATGTAAGTGGGTAGGATTCATTCTGAACTGCCATAGCTGAAACTCTGTACCACCACGGTAGTTCAGACCGAAGCCCACCCACATAGCTGTCAAAATGGTGTGTGTTCTGCATTCACCAAATGAACCTTGTGAACTGCAGTGGTTGCACCATCATGACAGCATGATAAACACTGTCATACACACATACTGTTTTAATGGCCACTTTGCCATTGCCCCATCTCCAATCATCCTTATCCTCAGCATCCTAATTGGACAGACTTGTCAAGTCTATTACTATTACAATTATTATTACCATTAAAAGTACTTATTTAGAAAACGTCAGTGAAAGCAAATTCTTTGATTAGAAATATCCAACAGCAATCAAAATGATGTCAAGTCTGTACTCCTGTGGTATACTGCTGTATATGCCATCTCAGGTCAATATCAAATGACTGCAGGGAGACAAAAGTACAAAACAGTACAATGAGAGAATACATAGAAATCTTTACACACATCACACAAATAACCATTAACCAAAGAAGAACATACCTTTGATAACAGTCTGTGATTTCATTATAATGATACGAGGCATGTGTGAATGCTTGTAGAAGATACGACCGATCTCGGAATTTATACTGGATGTGCGTCTCAAATGCATCATATCCACTGAGATGAAACTGCAGAAGCTCATCGGCAGTTTCAATGTATCGAAGTAAGGGTGAAGACGGAGCTGGCAGACAGCCAGGATCTTGTACATCACATCCATCTGCATGATTCACGGCTTCAGGTGAGTTATCAGTTGGTTTGGCAGGAAGTACATGCAGACCAAGCCAATCCATGAACTTCAATGCAACACGACTGCCACACGATGCCAGGTAGCAGCCAATTAACGCTTCAACGCAGTCTGCAATGCTTTTGTCAGGAAGACTGTGCTGTGTCTGTAAGTTATACGGTGCCATCAGCAAGCAGTGCTCTGCCACGGCTGATGAGTCAGATGCCTCATCCTCCTCCTGTACCGCTCGGCTTAGTTCCTCTAGCTCCGACTTGAACCGCCGCTGCTCAGCACTGGCACACTGCATAGCTAACTCCGGTAGATGTATCAGCGGATGTGACTCTTTCTGACCAGCATCCAACTTCACAGGTTTAACTGACTGACCAGTCACCCTTGTGCTGTCACTGGTCTTCAGTGTGTAACCAGGCGGCAACCAGTTTTCTGACGGTTCAAACTTTACAGCCACCATGCACTCTGGAAGACGCTTCCTCTTGCCGAGACAGTATAAATTGTAATTACTCACCTAAGTCAAAACAGATCAACCACATTTTTTGCAACTTATGACAATAATCAACCCCACTACTGCAATACAGATATATGGAGACTGAAAATTTTCAGGAAAAAAAAACAATTAAGAAGACTGGCTCTGAAAATGTTTGCTTAGCAAAACTTCCACTTAACCCAGTTCTCAGTAAAAAGACTATACAGGACCAGTAGTGAGAGCAGCAGTCAGACACTGCAGTCTACATATCGACATCAACTTAACATTTAGCAAAGCTACTTACCATGTGCCAGACTTTGTACTGTGCTGAAATTATGATAATTTTTACAGTTTTTAATAAATGATTTTCATGTCTGTGACCCTGTGTTTATAGAGTAATTGACTGTTATACTTACTGCTTGTATCATTTCAACTGTTGATAGTAGTTTTTCAATACCAGCATGCAAAGAGAAGTAAAATGTAGATTTATATATTGCATTATCAAACAATCTCATCTTGTCAATGCTTGAAGAAAAATGTGTTGCTTAACAACAAATTTCAGGTCAATGGGTCAGCAATATAAAAGATTGATGACATAAACTAAATATCTTGCTGACTATTATGCTGTTATATCTGCATGATGGTTTCTTTGTCACTATCAGTATTGCCATTTGTTTTACAGTATCACAGCACATCAGACAAATGTTTCACTGGCTGTACACAAAGACATTCATCTACATATAGTTAAAAAATATGCAGTTTTTACAAATAGTGTTAAGCTTTTACAAACTATGTTAAGCTTCTCGAAGTAGAACTGTTAACTGACCTTGTATATGCAACACCATAAAACAATAATTAACCTGTATACTGCGGAGGTAACTGAGTTTGCCTTCATGGATGCCTGGATACATGCAATACAGATAGATGGAGATGGCAAACTTGAGAAAAGAATCTCCAATAGTTTCGAGTCGTTCGAGATTGAAGAAATCGTTGGCATTAGACATGGTCAGAGCCTGTATGACGTCACATGGGCTTGGACCACCAGATGATGATGTGTCGGCATCAAGACTAAAACTACAACATTGGTTTGCTGCTTCATCACACATTTCTGATATGCCATCTCCAGGATACACATCACTAATGCTATCAGTACCAGTATCCAGTGAAGTTTTATCCACTACAGAGCAGCAGCATGCAGGACCAGGACATTGTTTCCAAGACAAACTGATAATACTGTTCACTTCTGCCACAGATGTGGCACTGCTTTTGGTACACTTGTTGTTCAACAAGTGTGTGCAGTTACAAGTATCTGTACATGATGTGAAATCACCATTATGGCAAATGGCATTTGTACAGCAGCAGTCATCAACCGACAGACTCTGACTGCAGTAACAGTGAACACACTTATCACAATGACCAGAAGTCAATGTCACAGTGGCAATTTCTCTGTTATCCTTGTTAATATCAATAGCTTCCAAAGTCTGCACCAGACCATTTGTTGGTTCACATTCTACTGGGTTATCATTTGATGACTGATCGCTGGTACATGCTGCTGGTACTTCCTGCTGCTTTGTCTGTGAGATATCACAGAATCCAAAGCGCAGTGCTGGACAGCTATCAAATTCGTTCAGTTTTCCGCCAGTATAACCAACGTGTGCCTCAGTGGCAATGCAGTGTCGAAGTTCCTCAGCAATTAGAAGGCAGTTAACACGGTACAGCATTGCTGGCAGACAGACGGCTTTCCTCCACAATGATGCCGGAAATGGATGAACGTCGCACAGTTCTGGCACAAGTATCTGCTTCTGTTGAAGATTCTCGCGCTTGGCACGACGAGTCACTGCACTGCTGGTCGGCAGTGCAACTCCCTTCTGATTGACGTAGCGTGGAGTCAGCAGATTGAGTCTTGCTGATGTGTGGTCGACATCCAGTAATGGCTGCCAAGATAAAACAAACACAGACAACTTTCTGATAGCAACAGAAACTGACAACATTTAAAAAAAAAACTAACAGACCAATATTTTTCATGATGAGTTCCGTAAAAATCCAGCTTGGGGACATTAACACTCCTCAGAACATTTCTTTACTAAATCATCACAAATACATTGTTGTCTTTGTTAAAATCAGTCAAAATCAGTCTCAGAACAGCCATGTAGTTTTATGCAACAATATTCACTGCAGGCAATAATATCAAATATATATACTTTTAATAAAATAAGTAAAATCTACCTGGTTCAGTGACGTCAAAATAAGGCCATATTTGCACTTGTAGTAATGTTCAAAAGTGTCGTACAGCTCAGGAGATGGAAATGGACTGCATGGAGTGAGATCATGTCGTATCTCCGCGACATAGAAATACTGCGGCTGATCAATGTTGCGGTATGAAGGCATAACAACAGCATCTGCAAACACGGATTCATCAAATACAAATGCCACTTTCAGATCTTCCTTTTCCATTGCAGAAGAGCCGCCACCAGGTCTTTTCTGACTTCCTAACCGACGGTCACTTGTGAGAGGACTGCCAGCACGAAGACTTGCAGCAAACGGCGAATTCTCGATTAAGCTCACAAAATCCCAGTCAATGACAACAACACCAGCAGCATCTGCACAGTAAAGCCAAGAAACATAACTCAGATCTACATAGCACTGGCAACAATTAGTAATCACAGTGTGACAATCAGTCATTACAATAAACGTACTTATACAATGCTATAAAGTCGCAGGTGCACCAGATATAATTATGAAGCAATTATGCCACATGCATAAGTAGTAGCCAAAACTTCATGTTACGTGGAATATGTAGATGTCACAATACCACCGCTACTCCCATATGGCATATGTATACACACCTACTGCACTAACAAATCACAAGAAGCTCAGCTACCGCAGAGAAACAGCGCGTCAGCTGCCCACATAAAGGGAGGGTGGGACTAGACCCTCCAGGCCCTCCCCCTCCGCTCCCTCTGGCTACACCTATGCGTATGGCTGAATCCGAAAGCCACAACGTACGTACGTCAAGCGTGCCGTCCGTAAAGTGCACTTTAAGATGAATCGGGCATTCA
>Ga0056132_1000405_pt1 | contig 10763 bp, 9 predicted proteins | sample WorMetLIZISLAND2_3_FD_71119 | JGI IMG/M metagenome (GOLD analysis project Ga0056132, IMG submission 71119) | Marine gutless worms symbiont microbial communities from Max Planck institute for Marine Microbiology, Germany - Olavius clavatus LIZARD... ...
GTCACTTGCCATATGGGATCACACAGTGTTACCTGCTACCCGACACAAGCGAACACACCCCGCCTTAACCCCAGCCATGCAGGCCGGTACTCGATTTACCTACCCCGAAGGGATGGAAGGCTGAGTTGACCTAGTTGACTTGATAGCGCTCCGGCCGGGAGTCGAACCTGTGACCTTTCGATCACGAGTCCAACGCTCAACCAATGCAACCACCAAGACAACAGTAGTCGTATACGTCACTCGCTGTGAGGTGAACATTTTTTCTTACCGGCCTCGCGGACGACTGCGTATTTTCGGCAGACGGTTGCCGATGAGACTCGAGGCGATGACCGCGGTGAGGCCGAGTCGGTCTCGGGGCCCCGGCCGGTCGTGGCGGCGGTGGCAGGATGGGATCGGTGTCGACCGAAGTCATAGAGCGTCAGTGCGATCCTCTGACCAGGCGCCACTCTGATGCGCCAAGTACAGACAGCGTGCAGCGTCGACGGGTTGAACGCGACGTGGTTGACCACGTAGCCGGTGTCCGCTGTCAATGTGATTGGGACTCCCGTCGAGCACTTTGCCTCGTAATCGGGCACCACTGATACAACAACACACAATAAGACTGTCTCAAAAACGCGCCAACTTTGAAACGGTATATAGTTCGAAATTGAAGGGATCGATTTTGACGATATTTGGCTTAAATGATAAAAAGCCTCTAGAATAGAGTTTGCATGTTTCATTTTTCGTGTAGGTTTGCTTTTTTTTATCAACGTTTCGTCTTTCAAGATGGCCGCCATTTCGTTAAGATTTACGGAGAATATTGTAGTAGAAACTTGTGTCTTATTTTAAGGGTTTGATCGAAGTGTTTCATTTTATATATAAGCGCCTTAGATATACTCTCACTTACTTACTTACTTACTTATAAGGAGCTTTGTCAGCACTGTAGATTATTTCGACTATATCACGATACGACGCTTTGTAGATGTCGTGCGCTTTGTCACTGCGCCAACTGAGACTCAAGCGATCGATTAACGACGCCGCTCGCTGTGAATACTTTGCCATTATACCGCCGATCATTCGTTAAAGACCAAGCAGTCGGCGGATCGTTAACAGCCTGGCAATGTGTTAGTAAGGTGTGAGAGAGCGAGACTGCGACCTTGATTGCTGCAGCAGGCCCATATGTCATATCACGAGACGTTCTTGACGGCAGAGCTAGCAATATTGTGTTTCCTAAACCTAGCAATCATCGCACCGATCTGCATAAGCATTTTTGAGCGCGTTTTGCTCCTTGAAACAGACTATCTGTCCCAGCATAGGCTTACGAGCCAGGGAGCATGGGGGCTGCAGCCCCTGAGTCGCGCAAATTCATTATTTTTCGGGCAAACGCTAATTTGGGTGGCGGCGTAGTGTAGTGGTTAGCGCGTTGGCTTGATCAACGAAGTTAATCGACACTGCGCCCGGTTAGTACTTGGATGGGTGACTGCTTACGGGTAGGTAAACCGTCTGGGTTATATAACCAGCCATCTAGGTCGACTCAGCCTTCTACCTCTGTGGGATGGTAAAATGAGTATCAGCTTTCGAGCTGAGTAATAATGATGGCGATGGTGGATGTAGTTTCATAGCTGCCTAAAGGCGGGCCAATGGCTCAATGCTGTCGGCTTGGTCCAAGGGTCGGTGGCCGTCTGGCGCTGTTCTGCATTCATCGCGTGAACCGGTTGTACGGCGCCCTTGTAGTGACCTCATGGACATGTTACGGCGCCTTATAAATTGTCGTATCATCAGTTGTTCGGGCACAAGCCAGCAGCCAAAAATGAGATTGTTTTATTTACGAAAAAAAACACGGAATTCATTCCGTCCAGCGAGATGAAATGCCCGAAATCCATGATTTTTTTACTAACAATTGTTGAGTGGGGTGAGTCGGTAAAGCAATTGTGCAGGTAAGCATATAGCAGCTTTTCGGGCGCTGTCGAAAATTTTTCGGGCAAAGATGGCTCAGCTCCCTCGGAAAAAATTGGCCCGTACGCCTATGTGTCACGGGCACTGCAGATGAGGTGGTTTGCACAAAACAATAGCGTAAATGTGTAGGCTACTAATACGTACATATATTCTTTCAAGCATTTATAGGCCTACACAAAATGTACATTTATGACTTACTAAATAATACTAATTGACGTGACACGCGAAAAAATATCCCCTGATAATTCTGAGTCTGCAGTCGGCGCCCTGGATACGCTCACCTGGTAGGCACGAGTAGGCTGCTTCAAGGTGTGACGACGCCTGGGCAGGACAGCCGCTGACGGCGTGCATGTCGCGATCTGGAAGCTGGATGCGGCAGCTGCGACGCCCTGAGCATCTTCCGTCGACGATAGCCATGACGCTGGAGCCACAGCCGATCGGCCCGTACTCCCTGACGGCACACCGGCCAGCCCTCATCCGCCCGTACATCGCTGACCCCATCAGAATCACCTCACTCGGCAGACATTGAGCCTCAAACACCTCCATGCTGCAGTATTCTCGACCTGCAGAATTCAGAGAAATTCCCCGTCGTCATTCATTCGCCGAAAATAGAATTTACTGCAAGTTGCATTTTATTTTAGCGTTTGTGCTACCATTCGGAGAACAAAGATGAATAAAACATGGGAGACGGTAAAAACGGTCCCGGTAAAAAGGATCCAAGTGACACTGCATAACACTGCAGGACAGTCAGGTAACAAGAAGTAGCGACAACTGACCGGAAGCTTAAAGAAAGGTTAAAGATACGGACATTTATATACCGCCGCTTGCATGGAAACCAGAACAGTAGCGGTTTACAATTCGAAGTGGCATTAGCAGTAGGCAGTGCAGCTATGGGGCACTGGGGCACGTGCCCCCTCGGGATCTTGACTTCCAACTGTTTAATTTTTTCTGTTCACTTCAGATCCGCACAAACACTGACATTGGACATTGCTTACCCAGAAAATATGCATGAATTTCATCATAATATTTTTCTGCGTCACCCTTAAATTATTTTCTCAGTTTCGTGCCCCTCTTTGCACCAAAATCCTGGCGACGGCACTAGCTGCTGTATAAAAGTAAGTTCCATTAATATCTGTGGAACTGACAAGGGGCCAAAAAGAGGACTCGAAGCCCTCGGCGACGGTATGTTTATAGGCTGTTAAACACTATCGCCGCCAATACCGTTGCGAGAGCAGGAGAGAGAAGGCCTCGAGATAGACTGGTCAAAACAGCGAATGACGAACCGCAGATGTCGCTCGTTCTGCAATCGGCGAATGATTATAAATCTAACACGCAGCGGTAGTTCCGAGATGAGCCGGACAGCGGACTCAACAAACTGCCGACTGAGCTCAGATTGACAGCAATGTTCTGCTCCGGAAATTGTCCTCGCGGGTCTGAAATAATAACCCGCTGATTATATACCGCAGCCTTATTTTTCGCTAATTGCATTATAGAGTGGTCCAAAAATAAGCCATCAAAGCTATTGGTGTAGTGGCGAAAACGTTCCACTGGGATTTTGTTAGATATACGACGGATCGTTCTGGACAGTTCCTTTTCATCGATTTTCACCAAAATTGATATGAGCATGTGAACGAATGTTCTAAATTTTATCGAAGCCGTATTTTGAACTTTTTCATTTTTAGCCATCGTACTGCTGCATGCACGCAGTATGATCGGCTCTTGGCATCATACTGTCGTCTGTCTGTCTGTCTGTCTGTCCGTCCGTCCGTTACGCTGTGCATGACGCTCATGGTCGGTGTACGGGTTGAAAGTTGTACCGTCGTGTTCTATTCACTTCTTCAGACTCTTGCTGTAGGATATATCATATATCGTTTAGCTACAATTGCTGTACGATGTAGAGGTCAGTCACAACACGCAGCGAAAAACGAACCGCTGAAATTTCCGCGTCTGGAATAGCTATAGCTATATTCACGTTACCATTTGCGGTTGTTCGGTTCTGCAGCTACGAATTAATGAATGAATAGTACGTACATTTATATAGTGCCAATTAGACAGAGTCCTCAAAGGCGCTATACTGTACGTCATACGCAGTACGATCGGCGTCTTCGCGACAACTATACGCTTCTTGTCTCGTTTTGACTACGGATGCTGTCGTTTTAGAAGTAAATTTCGTTTGAACGTTTAGCAAAGCAAACTAAACGAAAGTGGTATCGCTAGTTTTGAGTTGAGCCGTTGCGGAAGTGGATCTAGTAACAGAGTTGCGGCCGAGAGCGGACCAGAAACTTTCCGGATTCGCAATCGCACATAACTGAAATTAATCCAGCACGCGACGCACGCGGTGTCAGTTGCTACCCGACGTGTAGAAGCGTCTCTTCTGTCTCTCTGTAAGCAGATGCGTAGAACATTCGACGGGTTAATACGGTGCAAATAAACTGCCCGGTCCGCATACGTCAAGTGTTCCGGAACCACATAACGAATGCGGCAACAAAGACGGCGTTATAATTTGCGAGAGACACGTTGCACAGTATTGCACCACTACAGTAACAGGCGCCTCAGGCGGCTTACACTTACTGTACTGTGGTTGCACTAGATCTTTAGTTAATCGTTATTAAATTTGAGTGAATAGGCGCAGTTCCGTCGTTCATCTGTTATATATTAATAGAACGGAGAGTTAGTCAGCGCTGAAAGAGTTAATACTGTAGATTACTTACTTAGAAATAGTGATACTACGTTCTTCCTCGGTGCAGCCTCAACGTTTTTAAACGTTCTTTTATTAATTGGTGTCTTTTTACATTATAGATATTTTACCATTGTAATCTTCTTGGTTGTTTCTTGTTCTTATTTCACTTGTAATCATGCACGTCGGTTGTGTGGTTTTCTAATAAAGTATGAGTCAGTATGAGTATATTGTGTGTCTATAATGCAGTAGCCAACACTGGACCACAACGGGCTCTTATGCATCTCGCCATGTACGAGAAAATGATAACAAAAATAACAAGTATAGGCCCTACGAATGTACTATGGATCAGGAACTGTAGACAGAAGTGCTAGCGGGGGCAGCTGGCGGACGCTGCGGCATATGCGCCGGGCAGACGCTGCGTGTGCACTCATCATGGCAGGCAGCACTTTTCTGCGTGAAATGACGTCATGGAAGTGTGACGTCAAATCGAAAATCCGAATCCGTCAATCGATGCGCATTAACTTGATGGAACAATCGTGCCAAATTTCATCCCAATCCAAGTCGAAACGACCAATGCAAGCTCATGCAGTAGTTTCATTATGCTTGTTTAGTGGCCTTTGGCAAAAAAAGGCCGCCATACAAAAGGGGTCGTTTCCTAAAAAAAAGAACTCTGGGAACGCCGAGTTTAAGCGCCGAAGGCGCGAAGATCGAGCGCCGAAGGCGCCGATGGGGGTGGGGCAGCCCCCTCCCCAGACCTCTTCCCCGAGAAAAATTTTTCGATTTTGGATCTTAAACAGGTGAATTTTGGTGCAAACTGAGTGCTTTTTGTACAGTTCATCTAAAGTTGGTTTAAATGCCGTATGACTAACGGACTATTGCGTTCCTGGGAACGCGGTTGGCCGTTCCCACTGTCAAAATAACTTTGGGAACGCCGTTCCCAGGCGTTCCTGCTGGAAACGACTGGTTGGTCTATGCTGGGCACATTAATTCCGTGTAGACAAGTCGATCTTTCAGCACGACGAGAAAAGAACGGTACATTAACACGTCATCCAATCTCATGAAGAACTCCTGCTGTTCCTCTAATGATGCCAACCACCTGCTTGTCTGATATCGGCTCCGATAAATACCGCACGCTGCATGGACGGATAAAAATAGTTTACAGTACGACGAAGTGAAATGATCTGCTTCGTTTTCCTCGTCCGCACCATCCAGGTTGGAGTCTTATCGTCCGTCTGGCGGCTTCCTTGCGCATCGGCGAGGCGTGGGTAGAAAGAGCGAGGACTCCAACTGCGCAGCCACTGCACTGCAGCAGTGCAGGGAGATTTAAGCTCTCCTAGGAATGATTGTGGCACAGATGTAAAAAAAACGTTGAAGTTAAAATTTAAAAAAAACACGCTATATGTTATGTCGCTAGTGTGGGCCAATGCATTATGCAATTTTAACGCACCACTCTTGTCAGGTGATGTAAACAAGACCAAAATGTTAAGACCAAGACCAAGACCAATTAAGCAACAGCAAGACTACATAGGCCTAACAGAAAAACTTCTGTGCAACACGCACGTTTGTTATCAAAAAATAACTTTGTGCAAAAAAACGTCAAAAATGATATGATGACCAATTACGTTTGGCACTGTTTCTGCACTTATTGCACGAAAAAATACAGGTGTTTATTGCATTTCACATGATTTCAGCATGTCACACAGCGCCTTGTCGGGCACAACAGTGTTGGAAGCAAGATCAAAAGTATAAGACCAAAACTAAGACCAAGACCAAAGCTGCAAGACCAAGACCTCAAGACCGAGGCCGGTCTGAGACCAGTCTTGCCATAAGACCGCGGTCCCAGACTCCAAGACTACTCTTGTCTGCGCGTAATGACGTCATGGCCGCCAGCTTGCAGTGTGACGACAAATCGAAAATCCGACTCCGTCAATCGATGAGCAATCATGCTAAATATAACTTCGATCCGATTTGAAACGACGTAGCCTTAGACATTTTTGAAGAGGTCGCCCCAACAAAAACAACAACAAGAACAAGGAGAAGAAGACGAGTAGCGATAAAAGATCAGTTCCTGATCTAAAAATGCACATACAATACTATAAATACAATTTACAGTTTCTTCTGCGACAACTGATGAGCTTCCTGTTCCTTTAACGACAAACTGTCACAGAATCGATATTTCCACGATCGACAGCACGGGTTCCGCTCGCACCAGTCTGCTGTACGGTTGAAGTATTCTCGGTTGCTGAGGCTGGCAGTGGCAGGCGGTCGAACATCAAAGACGACCGTGATATTTACCTGCGGCCGTCGACGGCGTATTATTACTGACCCGCATTATCGACGTTATTATCGGTCGGTCGGCATTCAGAGATCAACCAGCCGCGTTCAAGCATGTACATGTATGTAGGCCTAACTAGTGATGTGCACGAATGGTTTCAGTATTCCCAATCTCTCACATTCTTATTCCCGCCAAATCACTTACGGATCAAAACAGTTCAAACCAGTTAATATGATTTTCAAGATCATCACGTTTAGGAATTCTGTACATGTTGCAATTTGCTTAATATGTTTTTATACGTCGCTCTCGTTGTTATTGAATTCGTTTTCGTACAGCCATCATGTCGCAAAACTGTAGCCGAGTTAAGAGTTGAGTACATACGTCATAGTGATGTCGCATCACTAATAGGTTCATGGATCAAAATGGAACTCGGATATTTTTCATTCGCCGCATCAGCGACTGAGCTCAAGCAGGCAGTCTCCGTGATGCGACGTCAACAGCCAATGGCGGTTAGATTGGATTTGGAGATCTTTCCCGGCGGTCAATTTCCATTCAGTGGTCAGTGGACGACCTGGCTCCACTGTCCGTCCGACCGACGACCGGGTTTCGACCTGCCACGACGACAATGGGCTCTACTGAACCGCTTCCGTACGGTACAAGATCGCCGCGGTGCCTGCCGGGACTGACGGCGAATAAGCCCAACTCCATTACTTCGAGTTGTTGTGGATTTGTTGTACAACATGTCGAAATTTACACAACAAATCCACAACAACTTGACACTCAGCCATTTGTTCACGATTTGCCATTGAATCTCGCGCTAAAATAAAATACGAAGCCAAGTGCCAGACGCGGGCCTGACGGAACTCTCAAATGGTACGACGCCCTACGTCGTTTGTATATGAGATCAACTGTTGTTGGTTTCGTTATAATAGTGTTATGTAACTGCACTTTAAACCACTCACAGTTGTATTTCATTTCAATAATTATCTTAAAACCGCTGTTTTCGAAAAGGTCCTTACCCCCCGCCCCGGCAGCTCACACAAGTGCCTCAGATTCGGCCTTTGGCTAACACTGCGCACTATAAAGGATTTAAATCATTAACTTACTTACTTACTTACTTATCTGATCTGATCTTTGTCGTACGCTCCAACTAAAGCACGGAACAAACCTGTCGGCGACGACGATCGGTCGGTGCAGTGACACAGACTACATGTCCAGATGATGATGATGGCCGAAAGTGTCGACCTTGTTGACATGTCGAATGGTCACGTGACGCTGCTCCAGTAGGCGGATCTTTCCAGCAGAATAAACCGAATGAGCTTCTACGAATCACGACTTGATCCTTGGTTGTTACCCCGTCCCGTTGAGGTGGTCAAATTCTTGCTCCTCCGAATGCTTCCGATTAGTGACGAAATTCTTCATGAACTAGTCGCTCCTTTGAGTCGTTCATATTACAGCACGCTCTGTGATGGAATCGAGTTAAAGTCGACCAGAAACGAGGTAAGGTATCCAACTGTTACTGTCAATGCAGTTCTTGCCGTGCAGTTTGTCTCACCTCAACCCGATTATCTGTAGTGATGACAAGAACCGTATCAGTTACGGCGGTAAGGAGATTGCCGTATAGTCATCGTATTGAGAGTCCAGCGACTGGTTCTTCGGAGACATCGGACAAACTGAACTCAGACTGAACGGGCGCCGCCGGTCGGTACTCGATAGCGTTGTAGCTCTGTACACAGTGTGCAGCAGCAGGTCGGTAGCAAGTGCGCGCTCCATCTCACGCGTCCTATTGGCCAGCACCGACTTCAGCCGGTACTCTACTCAGCAGCTGCGGAATCTGCGCCAAATGACGTCACGCTCGTTGCGTAAGCTGTATCTGTTAATTAACATTATTACGATTCATGCCGTCATACGATACGAGTATCTAGAACATAATGTAGGCTATAGTAAAGTGAAAACGTGGTAAAATATTGAATTCAAGTACTATAAATCCAGAGTGAGTGAGTGAGTGAGTAGAGTTTTACGTCCCGCTCGACACATAATAGGTCATTTCGGAGACATGTGTTATGTAATTATTCCTATCTCGTCTTAGCTTGTCTCTCCGTTTGTATCTGATTGTCTGTCAGTGTGCCCGTGTCTGAAAGAAAGAAATGAATGAATGCAAAAAATGAATAGGCTCCCTACCTACTCCGTTTGTCGTAATACTAACGCTGTTCGCAGAAATACATGGATAATCGGTATTTCAAGTTATTCTAGCCATCACTTTGAGTACGAGAATTTCATGTCATTCGGCCACGATTACCCGTGAAGAGATTGAAAAGTCGCGGGCGATATTGGACCTGTTACTTTTGGATCATGAACTGATGTCAATCATGTCATATCGCTCGTCATCTTATAGCTCTTCACCTCTTCTTCTCGTTGGAACGACGCTCTTTAAAAAGCCTAAGGCTCCGTCTTTTCACTGTTTTCAGATCGGATCGGGATGAAATTTTGCAGATTGTTCTTCAAGTATCGCATCGATTTCAAACTTTCAATTGGCGGCCATGACGTCTGCCCGACGCTCGCTGCAGCGTCCGCCGGCTGACCGCTAACGCGCCGAGCGCGTATGACATTGGCTTACTGTTTGCGCTACAGTTCCTAACCTATCTATCTCCTATCTACTTGTTAACTAAGAAAAAGTCGTGTGATGGAAATATCCTTTGTTACACATGCAGTTGGCTATGCCTTTTTAGGTCAAAAGGCAAAAGTTTGAGACCAAGAGACTGTGCCAAACTCAAAAGTCAAAATGGCATTTAATTCCAGAACAGATTGTTTCTTTCTCATTTAACGCCAGAACGAATGAAACCAGCAAACTGTTGAAAATGCTCTTAAACTTGATTGGCAGCAAGTCAGATCGGCGTTTGATTTGTTTTCGCTATAACGAATCGTAGAATCCGGCAGCATCTGTTTATTATTGATCGTTTCACACCTCCCAATCACCCGTACTCTTCATGTCCCACTCAGTCCTTCCAGCTACCCTTCAGACAGCCAACAGATTCGCGAGCGATCTGTCCGCAGAACGTGCCGTCGTTAGGCTGGATTTGTGACAAGATGGGAGACAACCACTTCTTAACTATACTTCTGAGTATTATTTCATGCAAAGACTCACATTGACTGTTCGAACTACTGTTTTAACTTTTGCATTATCCTGTTTTATAAACGCATTCTAATTTTACCTTATTCTTTATTATTAATCTATTGTGTGCTTTTGCTGTGTTTTCTGTCACAGCTGTTCATTAAACGAATACTGTATTGTATATGTATACTTGAAATAACGGACTGGGAATTAACTTGGAAAACCTTTACTCACCACCACAGTATAACTATAAAGACAAAGAAAAATAGAAGATGCGTCAGAAAGTTAACTAATTGCAAAACAAACAAAAATTGTAACGCGCAAAATGTCTGTCAGTTGGCTGAATCAGAGGCTCGGGGAGAATCACATAATCACGCAAATTCTCTTGGGGCATAAACAAAATGATGTTTCACTTCAAAACTTTTGTAGGCATGCAAACGTTTAGTAGACCTGCAGAGTGCAGAAGCAGTGCAGAAGTTTGACGTCGGCATCATGATGAACCAGAAGGACCGGGAAGTAACGTTAACTGATAACCGGCGAAAGAGCTCAATATAACGCTAACTTTATGCAAGTAAATTGAGACTACAGATGTAGATGATTAAGCCCAATAAACATTTTTGAGACATGAATCTCTCTTACATAACATAACATAACATAAAATCAAATTTGTAGAGCGCCATAGAGTCCGCCTACAGACAAGATACAGAGGCGCTACGGTGGGTATGTCTCGTCATGTCATGTATAAGATGCGGTGAAAAAGT
>Ga0056132_1000406_pt1 | contig 10749 bp, 6 predicted proteins | sample WorMetLIZISLAND2_3_FD_71119 | JGI IMG/M metagenome (GOLD analysis project Ga0056132, IMG submission 71119) | Marine gutless worms symbiont microbial communities from Max Planck institute for Marine Microbiology, Germany - Olavius clavatus LIZARD... ...
ATAGGCCTACAGGAAAGCCGTGCTGTGGCACAGAAACCGCGCGATGCCGTTGTAAATTTTTTTATCGAAATTTACAGCGGCATCGCGCGGTCCTCCCTGCGATAGCACGGCTCTTGTAAGTACTTGCACTTGTACTTGTACTTGTGGCTTTGGTACTTGCAACATCTCTGCTGATTAAAAAAAGTAGTAGTAAATTTTATACGGGCACTTAGAAACTGCTAATGATCAGTCAGTATGTGTCAATATTGGATATAATTGTCTTTTTTTCTCGTTTTATTTCATATTGTGTTTGCGCTTAGCATTATTGTTTTAATTGCTACCATGTTTGGTGAATAAAGATGTATATATAAACCTTGTGTATTATGTTTGGTTGTACTTAAGGCCTGCGTGCCAACGTTGATTCTTTGTGTTCTGTTGTACAGTGCTGTCGTGACAGCCTGTCATTTTGATTCTGCTGGTCCATCAAAGCGGCAGCTGACCTTACTCGTAACCGTGTACATTACAATCATTTTTATTACTGTTGTTGTTGTTGTTGTTGTTGTTGTTGTTGACGTTGTCGTTGTTGTTACTTACCATAGCGAGTGCAATCTGCCGCGCAAAGGACAACATGTCTGCTGACGTCAGAGTCCATGTAGTATCTCCTGCGCCGGTCAACTGATCAAGTGGACAATACTGGACAGCTGACGAGCCGACCTCGACACCTCGTATCATTGACCCTTCCATTCGACACCGTCTATACACACCATCACAGACCGTGTACGGTATTATCGTTCTAGACTTCACAACAATCCGCAACATGCACGACCTTTCAAGTTGCGGTTTTAAGTACTACTGACGCGCAGTCTTTTGTCAGTTCGTTGATTATTGTACAGAGAAGAACTTAGACAAAGAGAAACAGTGGTATAAAATTATAAAGAAGAAAAACCACCAAATAATTATATTATCACACCTGTTACGAGAAGCAAAGCTGAAAATCCGTGATATTTTCATGATTTGATAAAATATACAGAATGAATATACGGAGTGAATGTACTATGATGATACTGAATAAGATTTTCTTTTATCAAAAATATAGAAAACGACACAACAACGCATGATGTACGAAGGTGCTATAGACTAGGAACAGTCAGACGCTGTTGCTAAGTGCTGGGTAGACGTGGAGTGTGCACTCATCAGGCGGCAGCACTTATCTGCGCGAAATGACATAATGGCCGACAACTTGAAATCCGACTCGTCAATCGATGCACATTTACTGGAAGAACAACGCTGCCAAATTTCATCCTGATCCGATTTGAAACGACGCAGTCTTGGGCTTTTTTGAAGAGGTCGCGACAACAAGAAACACAACGAGTCAACGACCCTCCCTAAGAAGAATAAGATGAGTAGCGACATGATATCAGTTCCTGGTCTAAAAATAATTAGTAGCGCTGGGCATAGTCTACCGCATGTAGCCAAAACAGAAAATTAACGATAGAATTGAAAATAAAATCAGACTAGCGCAATGTACTTTAGCTCTATTAGTAACTTTTAATTCGATGTTTGGTTTGTCGTTTTAAAACTTTTTATGTGTACTATTGTACGAATTTCATTATTAATAAATGCTGAATAAGCAATCAATCCTTGAAGCCAGTACGGATGTGTACCAACAGTCTCTGCGTAGGATATCGCGATTCGCGACGCGGCGACAGCTTATGCTTACTTAAGCCATCAATGCCAAAAACACTGGCACCTTCTGTGAATCCAGTGAATCAATCAGCTTTTAGTGGTATTTTTTCGCGACTACAGTTTAATCTAAATAATCTTCCACTAACCCACTAATTAAATGCAATGACTGCTATACGCACTGAAGAAACGTTTGCAGGTTTCCGAACGGCATGTACTCCATGATGAGCGCGATAGGATCGCAGACGGTGCATGCGCCGACCAACGCCACGATGTTGCCATGGTAACCAATCTGCTTCATCAGCTTGATCTCACGCAACAGTTCGTCGCGATGTGACGGCAGAGCGTCACCTGTAACGTACAACACCGACAGCCTACAAATGAAACCAACGGCGGCATGCAGCTTATCTCTGACCAAAGTGTACGAGAGACTTAGCAACAGAAATGCGATTAATACGAGAGGAATAGCATGCTCTAGAGAAGAAGAGGGATAACCAGTTTAGTCTAACGCAACGCACAAAACCAAACAGAAAATTGAAACTAAAAAAGACGATGAGCGACGACGAGCGTAAAATCCGTCTTAGTACTACCACAACTTACATTTTGTTTGCGTTACCGACCAACTTTCCTCGAGTTGCTTCAACTTAGCTCCAAAAGTTTCCTTGATCTCATTATTGTAAGAAATAACAAGAAGCTCACCTACCGCAGAGAGACAGCGCGTCAGTACGCACGTCTTTCTAAGCTCGCTAACTGATCGCTAACCTGAACTCCGCAGCTATATAGACTATAGCTGAAGTTGTATCGACACTATCAGCAAGAAACCGTCCGACATGCGTGGCCGATGAAGATTTCTAACATTATATACTTTCAAGGTCATCTGTTTTTGTATCACTAGAAAGCAGTTAAGAGCTTTTATAATAATATATATTCGTTGTCACTGACCTTTCAGAACTTTGATGGCGACTTGTTCATTCTGATAATATCCGGTCATTACGAGTCCAAACGCGCCTTGTCCAAGCTCAGCACCAAGAATGACGTCATGCGCATCTATCTCCCATTCGTCCTTGGCGAGCAGTGTCATCTGAATCTGCTCCTCTTTTCGCATGCAAGGAGAACCTAGAGTCACACGCCTGGTCAACTAGAGGTACAGCGACAGTAACTGATAAAAAAAAGTCATGATGCCAAAGCACGATTAGCTGTATTGGCTGCTGCGCATTGACTATAATTATGTCTAAATGTTAGAATCTGACATCAGTTAAACATCGTTCAAAAGTAATGTTATCTATTCTCATAAATCCATTCACTATCACAGTCAAGTACAGAGCAAAATGAACAAATTGGAAGCATCAGAACAACAAAACAAAAGGAAGCAGTAACTTCCGTTAAATAAATCTACAACTTATTACGTCATCAACACGACAATTAGCTGTCACGGCTCTAAAAGGTCACGTAACTGAATTTTGTCTTTATATGTTCGCACACAAGTGCCATTATCTAAAAATATAGACAAAGCGTTTGGAGCGAAACTGTCTATACAGTAGACAGCATGTATACGCTACAAGTAGGCTTAGTATTATGGCGAGGAAATAACAGCTAATTACATTCGCTAATAATTATCTGACGGTGTCTAAGACATCCAGAAGTTCTGGCTGTGATATCACAGATAGGGGTATTACAAATGCATATACGATGAATATGATGAGGTCGATAGAGATGATGATATAAGTGCACGGACGAGTTATACGCGCCTTGTATCGTCTTCGAGTCATACTAACGACACTGCAAACTCAAGTAACTGAGCATGCCGGTGTCGGCGAAGACATAAGCTTGCGCGATAATTAAATAGGGAATTTGATCGTATAGCTATAGCCGTACCGCTCGGACTCGACTTGTAGCTATTACTCTTCGTAAGACTTCGCGCCGTCTTGTCCTCGAGGTTAGACTGTCTGGCAGCGGCGGCGGCGCGACATCGACTGACGGCGATCCACATTAACACGACGACGACGACCAGAGACAGGCCACCGACGGCTAGCACTAGCGACTTGACTGACAGACGGCTGCTCACCCACATCTGAGACCTCACAGCTACACCAGACCACACACGACGAAAATATCACTCACGAATCACTGTTACTTTCAGTTTCATTTAATCTATGCAGCACACAAAGCTACACGTCAAGTTCCAGCGCACGTAATCAATCTTATTTAATTACGCCAACAGGCAGCAGAGTTATTAGAATAAACGCGAATGCGGCACAAAAAAAGAACTGGCAAAACCACAAGAAGAAGAAGAAGAAGAAGAAGATATTTATTTGGCTCAAACAGGCACAGTAACAAGAAGAAAGGCAAACGTACACGTATACCCACAAAGGTACATACACGCGTAAGAAAACAACTAAGAACATGGAAACTAACATCAAACAAGTGTATGAGCAAATACAGAGTAGTGACGTGGTACAATTGAACTATTGGTATAATGTGTTTATTTTAGTTAAGCATTAGTTAAGTTTTGCATTACGAGCGTTTATATTGTTCATTTTATTTCTTTAACTTTTTCTCCCTTTTCTACTACTGATGGTGAAATAAAGATTATCAATTGTTAAGATTTTCACTCGTCCTTCGTTCCAGGTAACACTCATTGCTGTCCGTCACCATTGTCTGAGTGGTTGTTAGTCCGGATCTCTGAGGCCGGAGCCTCTCTCTAGTCTAAACAGACTGGCGCTGGCGATCCTAAACACATCTAAATCCAACTCATCGTATACTGCGACTATGCACAGCATGCCGTAATTACTGCGGGGCATAAATTCTATTAGTAGCGCCGGGGCGTCCGCAGTAAGGCTCGATTCACCGTGTTAGGAATAACTTACGGCTTCTCCTAGCGGCAGCGTTGCGTTACTTACTTAAATTCTTGTCAACGCTCGACCACGTCAAGTATACAACGCCGTCAACGACAGTCGAGTTAAGTTCACTCACAGTCACGAATACGTCCTGTGATCGTCGCTGCAACTGATCACCGCAACAATTACAGCGATAGTCGCAACGACCGGTTGCAGCAACAGTCGCACGGTGTATTGGCAGTGTTACTGCACCACTCACCGGAAGGAAGCGCTGACGGAACGATTTCGCAAGCACCGGCCGCCTCTCGCGACATGTTAACGTAGCTCGTCTTGTATATCACCTCGGCACTGGCGTTTCTCGCATTCACCTGAATGTTTCACACACCGAACAGAAAACAGACCGTATCACACTGTCCACAGGGACTGCGTAGACTCGGAGCATATATTTCTGCCTCAACGCTGTACGTTGTCACAAAATATTCTATTTTGTGCTTTTAGGTATAAAGTTTATAACGTAAAGACTAAAACCGTCTTAACTTCTGTTATATTACACCATAACTTTAACACATTTTCTGAAGGAGATCCCCATGTAGCCTACCCCTTCACGCAATCCAGTTCCCTTCAGCGCCTCCAAATTTTGCAGCTCCCGAAAGAGGCCGGATCTGACTCAGATCTTGACTCTAGACGGGGCTCTGGACGACGATGACATGTTCTGGCGACGGTGCTTCTACGAGAATAAAATAGCATGTGGGTGGGCGCTGTACGAGCGTCCGACCACGCAGTCATATTCACTGCATCATTGCACTTCGAGGCCACACTTCTATTCTTCCTGGTACTAAAAATTTATTTTCCAGCAAAGTTCAGTTCGAATATATGAGTCTTGCTGTCTCAGACGGTGAGTAACTGAGTATGTTGCAAACTGCTACTTTCACTGGATTTACTCAACTGAGTTGCATACAATACGTCTCTGCTTACATTATTGCGCTCTCAATCTCACACACCATAATCAAATAAAGTGCAAAAAATTTTCTATTCTATGATGACAGCAACATAAACATAAACATGATGATGATGATAAATATTATTATTATTATTATTATTATTATTATTATTATTATTATTATTATTATTATTATTATTATTACTAGGCAAAGAGTAGAGGTAACTTTTAAAAGGTTAATTTCATCTATTATTTCTTATTTATATTATTACTAATTAATTCTAGAATGTGCAATAAGTTATAGCGTCAGTAGTGAAACTTACGTGTTGAAGTTGTATTGCTTTTGTTCAGATTTTAACTATTTTTTTCTGTACAAATAGTCAAAGCATGGCCTACATAGGCTACAAATGCCAGAACACAATCGAGAGTGAGATTACACCAATCTGTTGTCGGTTCTTCAAGTCCCCACAACCTTTGCCTTTGCGTCGCTTCCCCTCAGTCTGGAATGTAATCCTTGTAGCATTTCCAATTGTTCGTCACCACACAGTTTCCGTCGTCTTCTTAGAACAAACTTTTTCTAGCAGACCTTCAGTTCCCCCCTAGCGGCTCACACAAGTGCCTCAGGTTCGGCATTTGGATGACACTGTGCACTATAAAGTATTTTATATATTTACTTACTACTTACTTATTACATGAGCGATGCCTTACCGTTATCTCGTAGAGATAGTCGACCGGGAGAGTCAGTTGAATGTCATGTGAAGTGGTGCGGTGCGCGTTCATGTGTGGTCCATCTGGCGTATGATACTGCACCAGTACTGTGCTGTTCCACGTCGCCCGTCCAGTCTTCGTGGCGGCGGAAGCTGGTAGTTGCCAAGTGACGAGAGCAGTGACAATGCCCGACTGTGAGTCGTACGCCACACAACTGACGTTGATCGTCAGTACAGCTTCATCTCGACCTACAACGTCAACATCACCTGCATGGTTGTGCAGTCGACTGTAACCAACCGGACTTTCACGGCTGTCGGCCCACGAATTTGTAAGGACTTGCCGGCCGATAAGACGTCTACTGACTCGTTGTCTGCACTTAGCCAGCAACTGAAAACCCATCTCTTTTCGAAGTTATTTTCCGCATATTTCATGGATATTAACTAACTTTCCTCGACGTTAGCTAACCTTCTCCTGTGGACCTAGCTGTATAGTCTTTAGTAAGTAAGTAAGTAAGTAAGAGTATTTCTAAGGCGCTTATAAAAAATGTCACAAAGCGCCGACGTCTTTACTCCACTGTCGTCATCAGCAGCATCCGTTTCAACGCTATGCTAACACAGTAATTCTGGGCAGATCGCCTTGCTGACGCTGGGCCAAGCACGAATGTTTTGTAAGTCTTCTCAACCTCTGCTTTGGGCGCCTGGGTCTCCTCTTCCAAATGGATGATCACTTCAAGTTCGTAATGACCAGTGATACAAAGTTGTTAACAAGGCGGACATTTAGGAAGAAAAGAAAGCGTTTATTGCTTCTGTCAGAACTGGAGTCGAACCAATTAGGTGTTCCAGTACGGTCTTGGTAGTAAATGGTTCGAGATCGTTTAGAGTTGTGCCGAAATCGGCGACTGTAGTCGCCTAGTGTGGACGAGGCTTAACTAGTTCTAAGTTATTTTCCGGTTGTGATAAAATGAATCTTGTTTTACAATGGCAAACAGCACTGCTAAAATGTTCCATAAAAACCGATTCTGATTCACGTTAGAATCGCAGACATTACATGAGTATACCGGTAATTGTATAAATACCGCTGCCGAAGGCTGGCTTGGTGAATAAAACACGTGGCGGCGGACTAGGAGTGGCGATAAGCCGCGACTCCGAGGCACGGTAGCGACATCGACGAAACCCATCAACTTGACTGGTGCACCCGGGAGTCTGGAACGTCAATCTTGATGACGTCACGCGGTTGCGTTCCACCTCTACCCAATATTCTGAGTTATATGTCACTCCGCGCAGCGTGTAATTCGCCTGAAAAAAATGGAAATAACAAAAGTCGCTAGCGTCATTCTGCCTGGTACTATTTTGCCACGACTTTAAATATTATTGGCATGAAATGCTCATGGTTATCAATTCACAACAATTTAGTGCACTAAAATGGCAACATTTGCTTCTATCAGAGGCGTTTACGCAGCAAAAAAATTCGCAAAAATGCGTTTGCGACGTAGCCTACGAGTTATGACGCTATGTCAGATCCACTGTTCTGTAGTTGAGGAGGGGAATCTCCCTCCACATCTCACCTCTTGGACGTTTTGGGTGTCTTGGACCTGGTTGTCGGCGTCTTGACTCTCGGCGTCAATAAGTGCCTCAACACGCTGTCCCGGTACTAATTATTACCGCGCGATGCTACGCAGCATATCGTCTGTCCGTCCGTCCGTCTGTCCGTCTGTAACGTTCAGGTGCACCACATAGGTTGGAATACATCGAAAATAGGTTGGAATACATCGAAAATAATTTCACGGCCGAATTGTTTAATTGTCTGCACTTTATTTGATTATGGTGTGTGAGATTGAGAGCGATCTGGTGCAACGGGAACACCCCGAAATTAGGGTGGAATCGGGGGTGCGGTCAGGTGCACCAAAAACGTGCAATATCTCCGAAACGGTGCAAGATAGGACCAAGGTTACTATGACGGATTAATAGGAAGTCGCATATGTGCTTTCGATTGGTGCCAAAATCAATGACCTTGGACGACCTTGAACGGCCGAAACGTCACCCTTGTAGAAATGAAAAAATTACGGAGCCCACCAGAAAAATTTGAACGAAGATAGATTCATATCATCAGCGGCAAAATGTAGGCCGATGATTCTAGTTTAGAGAGATATAAAGTATATGCGGATATTCGCGGGGGTTCTTCTGGAGGGTGTCAATAATTGTCAAATGACAGTAATGGTCACGGCCTGCGTCCGTCAATTTTAAAATGTGCACTTACTTATTTACGGCCAATACGTGTCACATGGCCACGCCTCTTGGCCCCTATCGTCGCTGGCTCTGTCGGCTGTAGTCTGTAGAATATTTTTATTAAGGACGTCGTCGACAGGAACGTTGTTACGCGAGTTTGAATGAAAAAACGTGTCATATTTTAGTGCCAAATGAGCTCAATAATGCCGAACTTTCAACAGTACGATTAGGCCTGCAGTGAAATCGAGCATTCATCACGCTAAATATATAGGCTTACATAGCGTCGTACTATGTACAATTTCAGCATTTTGAACGGTCACTGATGTTTATAGCGCAGACAATGCGAGTCAAATGATGAATTTAAAAGCGATACATAGATATCTTTAGCACCCTGACTTATGCTATTATTTAATTCGAAAGCGTTGCTATCGCCGTGAAAAGCAAGCGATGCCGCTGTAAACTTCGATACGTACCGAAATTTACAGCAGCATCGCGCGGTCCTCTCTGCGATAGCACGGCTCTTGTTTTTTCAGTAGCACTACTAGCATGCATTCTTTTACTGCCAATGTGAAACTGATGTCTATTCTTTCATCTGAAATGTTCTATAGGCTACCTCAAAATAACACGCAATAGGCTGAAGTTCACGAGGTGCTTTGTGCGCGTAAGACGATCGATATAAAAAGAAACGCAGTGGTCTTTCTTTCGCCAGCACTATTCATTTAGCTATAAATGACATAGAAGAAATCGACGACAGAGACAGACAGATTATAATCTTCTGTCTGGACTGAAGGTACGCGAGCGCACGACACACCTGCTTGTGTGGTCTGCCTAGCCATTGATTTAAGCTCATACAACGCACAACTAGTTGCGCATTGCTTTTCTGAACGTCTCAGGAGCAGTGTTGTGCAAATAGTATTTTGAATATAGTATTTTTATAGCCATAAAATAGTATTTTATTTTATATTTACAAAATACTTTCTCAGTATTTTGTGATGTGCAAAATACGTTTTGCACAGTCGATACGTACAACACAGTGAAACCACACTTTATCGACACAGTACTTACTAAGTACTATTTACTAGTTCTCTTATTTCTGTTAGTTACAACTGCACACTGTGCTAACAACGGCAATACTGTGAAGTTTACTGAATATGTTAAAATCAATTTGCATTAGGTCTACAGTATGTCTTTATTCATGTTCACTTCTGTACACTGTTTCAAACAAGTCCAGCTTAGTAACGACTGTCAAGTTTTGTCGAAATTTCATGAAAATAATTCTGGTAAATATAATGTGATAGCTGTGTGCAGTTATGCAGCAACGAATCCTTTTTGACCGTGACATTTCACTAATGTGCTGTATTTTGTGTTATGTCACTTATTAACATGAATCGGATCTAAAGTGAATATTCTTTTGAATTTGCTATGTATTAATCGCAGTAAACATGTACAAACATTTACACGGATAAAGTCGTGATCAAGATTTTACAAGGTAGTGTAGTTACACAAACCGTGTTAGGTTGCCTGTGATACATCCTTCAGTTGCAAATTTCCTGTATTTAGTGCATTTGTTCCAATAATTATGAAATTAGGTATACAGTAGACAAAGTTGTTGCAACAACAAACAGGCTTACTTTTTTGGAAATTTGCAACTGAAGGATGTGTATATTATCGTCCTTTTAATACTGCTTATTGCAATCATTATAGTGGCACGGTAGCAGGCGGCCAGGGCGACACAGCAATCGATATCACTGGGCGTTCACTAGCGCAGCCGCTGCATCTACAGGTACGGTCGTACAGAAAGGATGTGACCCACACGTGTCACCACTGCGCAGAGCCGTACAATGTCAGCTAATCTAGACAGGTGTGAGCTGACTACGACGGCAGGTCGAGCTGGCTGTTAATTCTTTTTTATGCTGTATATAGATACTTCATTTTCCGAAACAGCGAGTGGTTTTTCACTCTATGAGAAATCGAGTTCATTCTACTATATAGCAAGCTTTATTATATCCCTTAACGATAGTTATGCCAAATGAAGCAGCAAAGAACACCAGAATAAATAGTGTAGCAGATATAAGTAAAGATCTAAGTATTACACACGTATGTCAAGACCGACATGTCGAGATAGCTGCAGAGTGTCGCGAACACTATTGCGGACGAAAAAGTTCGCGAATTAGTCGCGAACCTGGTCGCGGACACGCACGAACTTGTCGAGAACAGATTCCAGGTTCGCGACAACACAGTGTGACAGTCATAGTGTAATGGAAACTGGACGTCAACAAGGCTACACGATACAAGGCCGAAACCAAGGCCTGATTTTAAAAGGCTCAGCAATCAGCATCAGCCGCCATTTGCTCAAAATCCACGCCTCAGAGTAAAT